>MDSW01198120.1_pt1 | contig 12959 bp, 14 predicted proteins | sample 811171 | NCBI WGS metagenome assembly MDSW01 (sample SAMN05326641, study PRJNA326480) | marine metagenome | isolation source: seawater | place: Atlantic Ocean: North West | collected 2012 | reverse complement strand
CTTGACCTTGGTTTTAGCCACCAGGTTTTATTTCCAATCCCTACAGGTATTGATATATCTTGTGAAAAGCCAACATTGATATCAGTTAGCGGGTCAGATAAACAACAAGTAGGTCAGGTTGCGGCTGAGATTAGAGCATACCGAAAACCAGAGCCTTATAAAGGTAAAGGTATTCGTTATGAAGGTGAGTATGTTCGCCGAAAAGAAGGTAAAAAGAAGTAATCATGAAACGTGAAACACTTTTTGATAGGAGAAAGCGTCGCACTAGGGCAAATTTGCGTAATAGGTCTGACCGAAAGCCGCGAGTGTCTGTGTTCCGCTCCAATAATCATATTTATGCTCAAATTATAGATGATAAGGTAGGTCGTACGCTAGCAAGCGCATCAAGCCTTGATCAGGAGCTATCTGAAAAACTAAATAAAAGTGGTAACAGAGAAGCCGCTACTGAAGTAGGAAAACTACTAGCAGAACGAGCGGTAGGAGCTGGTATAACTAAGGTGATATTTGATAGGGGGGGATATCGCTTTCACGGGCGGGTCAAAGCCCTAGCCGATGGAGCCCGTGAGGGCGGTCTATCCTTTTAGAAAGGCTATTTTATGGCACGAGGAAATCAAAAAGGGCGAGCAAATAGAGAGCGCGAGGAGTCAGAGTTTTCTGATAAACTTGTAAGTATCAATCGCGTTGCAAAAGTTGTAAAGGGCGGAAGACGTTTTGGATTCTCTGCATTAGTAGTTGTTGGGGATAAACGAGGAAGAGTTGGCTATGGAACTGGCAAAGCTCGAGAGGTCCCTGAAGCAATTAGAAAAGCAACTGAAAAAGCAAAGAGAAATTTAATTCGTGTTCCTTTGCGAGAAGGTCGTACTTTACATCATGATATTCAAGGTCGCTTTGGTGCAGGTAGAGTGGTTATGCGATCGGCCCCCCCAGGCACTGGTATCATTGCTGGTGGACCTATGAGAGCAGTTTTTGAGATGTTAGGTGTAAATGATGTAGTCGCTAAATCTATTGGTACACAGAATCCACAAAATATGATTAAGGCCACTATGGAAGGTCTTGGTTCCAGTGCTAGCCCTCGTACAGTTGCTAGTCGCAGAGGGAAGAAAGTAAGCGAGATATTTGGGCGTGTTGATAAGAGCGCACAACCAAGGGAGTAGTGGTAAAATGAATGCCTCAAAACCTAATTCATTAAGAGTTACCCAAATAAAAAGTCCAATTGGTAGACCTGCTGACCAACGTGCAACACTTGTTGGGCTCGGGCTAAACAAACTTCGTCGAAGTAAAACACTAGAAGATACTCCGTCTGTGCGGGGGATGATAAAAAAGGTTGCGCATCTTGTGCAGGTAGAAGAACTGAAATAGGGATTTTGTGAGATGAAACTCAATCAATTGTCGGATAGAGCTGGAGCTCGTCAGGCCCGAAAGCGTTTGGGTAGGGGGATTGGCTCAGGTTTAGGCAAAACTTCAGGTAGAGGGCATAAGGGTTTTAAGTCACGTTCAGGCTCAAGGGTTAAGGGCTTTGAGGGCGGGCAAATGCCTATTTATAGAAGGCTTCCTAAGTTTGGCTTTAATAATCCAACAAGAAAAGAATATGAGGTAGTTAATTTAGGTAGGCTGCAAGCAGCGATAGACTCTGGTGATAGTGAACTTAAAGCTATTGAAACTATTGATGAATCTAAACTAAAGAGTGCAGGTCTTGTAAGTGGTAGGAAGAGCGGAGTAAGGATATTAGCTGGAGGAGAAATTACCTCCCAGGTAAAATTAATTGTATCCGGTGCTTCAATTTCTGCCATTGCAGCAATAGAAAAAGCTGGTGGAACTATTGAGACTACTGTTGAAAAAAAGAAGATTGAGAGAAAAGGTGGTCGGAAAGTTAAAGCACGAAAACCAGATACTGCCGAAAAACCAGGGGCTTCTCAGAGCCCTGCGGTAGAGACCTGATACAAGCGTATATTAAGTCATGCCTTCTGCAGCAGAACAATTAGCCGCAAATCTAAATTTTGGAGCCTTTCTTAAAGCAAAAGAACTCCATAAAAGGCTTTTGTTTACACTTGGTGCTCTGATAATATATCGACTCGGAACATACATACCTATCCCTGGCATTGATCCAATAGCTTTAGAAGATGTCTTCCAACAGCAAGCTTCTGGAATTCTTGGAATGTTTGATATGTTCTCTGGTGGTGCACTTGGTCGTATGACAATTTTTGCGCTAAATATAATGCCATACATATCTGCATCTATAATTATCCAGCTTATGACAACGATTTCACCTAAACTTGCTCAGTTGAAGAAAGAGGGCGAAACAGGCCGAAAGAAAATAAATCAGTTTACACGATATGGAACAGTGATTTTAGCTGCTCTTCAAGCCCTTGGTATTGCGGCTGGCTTAGAAGGTGCCTCAGGCGGAGTAGTGGTTGATCCAGGTCTCTTTTTCAAACTTACTACAGTTGTAACCCTCACCGGGGGGACTATTTTCTTGATGTGGCTTGGCGAACAAGTAACAGCCCGCGGCGTCGGGAATGGAATTTCATTAATTATTTTTGCAGGTATAGTAGCTGAGTTACCAAGTGCGCTTGCTAATACCTTGGAACTTGGTCGAACGGGTGCGCTTTCTGTCGGAATTCTGGCTGTACTTTTAATCGTTGCAATTGGCGTGATTGCTTTTATTGTTTTTATTGAACGTTCCCAACGACGTATTGTAATCCAATATCCTAAGCGGCAAGTTGGAAGAAAAATGATGGGTGGTGAAAGTTCTCATCTACCGTTAAAACTAAACACTGCAGGTGTTATACCTCCAATTTTTGCCAGCTCAATATTGTTGTTGCCCATAACAGCACTTCAAATGAATGCGGGAGAAGGACCTGGTTGGCTAGGTGGACTTGCGTCTATTCTTGGTCGTGGACAACCTGTCTATATGATCCTGTATGCTGCAGCCATAATTTTCTTTGCATTTTTCTACACCAAGGTTGTTTTTAACCCAGTTGATACAGCAGATAATTTAAAAAAGAATGGAGGGTTTGTTCCTGGTATTAGACCAGGGAAGAATACTGCCGAATATCTTAATTATGTTTTGGCGCGACTAACCGTTGTAGGCTCTTTATATCTAGCAGCAGTTAGCCTTCTTCCAGAGATACTGATGTCTCAGTATGCTGTACCTTTCTATTTTGGTGGAACTAGCCTTCTTATTGTGGTTACCGTAACTTTAGATACTGTTGGTCAAATACAATCACACCTTCTTGCACACCAATATGAAGGCTTAATTAAAAAAACTAGATTAAAAGGGACAAGGCGTTGAAGCTTATTTTGTTGGGTCCACCAGGTGCAGGAAAAGGGACTCAAGCTCAGTTGTTAATGGATAGCTATAATATTCCCCAATTATCTACCGGAGATATGCTGAGAGCAGCAGTTTCAGCTAAAACCGCTATTGGTGAACAGGTTAAAACAATAATGGAAGCAGGGAATCTTGTTCCTGACGCTCTGATGATTAAACTGATATCAGTTCGATTAGGCGATAAGGACTGTGAGACTGGATTTATATTAGATGGTTTTCCTCGCACTGAGGAGCAAGCTATAGCTCTTGACTCGATGTTATCAGAGCGCAACATTGCATTAGATGCTGTAATATCTCTTAAAGTTGATAATGAAGCTGTAATACAGCGTATTGTTGGTAGATTCTCTTGTTTGTCATGTGGTATGGGGTTTCACGAAACTTTAAATGCTCCAAAAGTAGCTGGTATTTGTGATGGATGTGGGGGCAACACCTTCGAGCGTCGTAAAGATGATAACGCAGAAACAGTATTAGCTAGACTTTCAGCTTATGCTGCTAAAACAGCCCCAATTATACCTTACTATAAAGAAAGTGGGCAGTTTATTGAGGTTGATGGAATGCAAAATATTGGTGATGTGCACTCAGCAGTGGTGAACTCACTTGAAAATAACACAAACCATTGACTTCGTATGATATCCCTATGATAATAGGGAAACGGTGGTCACGCGCTTCGGCCTGCGGGCAGAGCGCGTGCTTTCTATTGTGAGGAGATTTAAGTTTGGCACGTATCGCTGGCGTCAACATTCCAACGAATAAGCGGGTAGCTATAGCGCTAACCTCAATTCATGGGATTGGACATACTAAAGCAAAGCAGATTACTGATAAGCTCAATATTACACCTGAGAGAAGAGTAAATGAGCTGAGTGATTCAGAAGTTATTGGTATTAGAGAAGTTATAGATTCAGAATATCAAGTAGAAGGTGACCTTCGTCGTGAAGTATCAACAAATATCAAACGTCTAATGGATTTAGGTTGTTATCGAGGGTTAAGGCACAGACGTGGACTACCCGTTCGTGGTCAAAGAACACATACTAATGCTCGCACCCGTAAGGGCCCAGCAAGAGCAATTGCTGGGAAGAAAAAATAAGGTTTGACGTCATGGCCAGTCCTACAAGAACAAAACGTAAAGAACGTAAAAATATCTCCAATGGTGTTGCTCATGTTAGTGCAACTTATAATAATACAATGATTACTATTACCGATGTGCAGGGAAATACTATAGCTTGGTCTTCAGCTGGTAGTATGGGATTCAAAGGTTCCCGTAAATCTACTCCATATGCAGCTCAAATCGCTGCAGAGGATGTCGGAAGAAAAGCAACTGAGCATGGAGTAAAGACATTAGATGTAGAGGTTTCTGGTCCAGGTTCGGGTAGAGAATCAGCACTGCGAGCTTTACAATCTGCAGGTTTTATTGTGATGGCGATTAGAGATGTTACTCCAATCCCACATAACGGATGTCGTCCGCCAAAAAGACGGCGTGTTTAATTAGTAATTTGTTTTTATCTGTTAGTGAAATTAAAATACATCACTTAAGTAGTCTATTTATAATGCTAAAGTGATCAATTTAAGCTTACTCTTATGCTGTGAGGGTGTAACTGTGATCCAAAAGAATTGGCAAGATTTAATTAAACCTGCGAAGCTTGCAGTTTCCTCAAGTGGAGAGGAAAATACAACTTCTACTGTTGTGGCGGAGCCTTTAGAGAGAGGCTTTGGTTTAACCTTAGGGAATGCATTACGACGTGTATTGTTATCTTCCCTTAATGGTTCAGCAGTGACTGCAATCCAAATTAATAACGTACTTCATGAATTTTCATCTATCCCAGGCGTGCGTGAGGATGTTACTGATATCGTTCTCAATATCAAGTCAATGGCTTTAAGCCAGCATAGCGAGGGTTCAAAAAGAATGACCCTGACAGCTAAAGGTCCGGGTGAAGTCACTGCAGGAATGATAGATACAGGGCACGATATAGACATAATGAATCCAGACCTTGTTATTTGTACTTTGGATGATGGTGCTGACTTATCAATGGAGCTTACTGTAGAGTCAGGTAAAGGATATGTGCCTGCAGCTCATAATAGACCTGAAGATGCTCCGATAGGTTTCATACCAATCGACTCACTATTCAGCCCAGTTAGAAAAGTTGCCTATAAAGTGGATAATTCTAGAGTCGGACAGATGACTGATTATGATAGATTGTCCTTGGAAGTTGAGACAAATGGGACTGTTAGTCCTGAGGACTCAGTAGCACTGGCAGCGCGAATTCTTCAAGATCAATTACAACTATTTGTTAATTTTGAAGAACCAAAAGAAGTGCAAGTCCAAGAGGATCCTGATGACTCAGATTTCCGACCAAGTTTACTGAGAAAAGTAGAAGAACTTGAGTTATCAGTAAGATCAATGAATTGTTTGAAAAATGACAATATTATCTACATCGGAGATCTCGTTCAGCATACTGAAGCGGCAATGCTCCGAACACCAAATTTTGGACGAAAGTCTCTAAACGAAATTAAAGAAGTTTTGGCACAGATGGGTTTACATCTTGGTATGGAAGTGCCTAATTGGCCTCCTGAAAATATTGAGGAAATGGCCAAGCGATTGGAAGAACCTTTCTAATCAGTTATTTATTAGGTAGGGAGTAAAATTATGAGGCATCGGAAAAGTGGTCGAAAGCTTAACAGGACAGCGTCGCATCGAAGAGCTATGTTCAGAAATATGGCAACAGCTTTGCTCAAGCATGAGCAAATTAATACTACACTCCCAAAGGCTAAGGAACTACGTCCAATAGTAGAAAAATTAATAACTTTAGGGGGTAACGATAATCTTGCCAACAGGCGTAAGGCATATGCTTATCTTGTCAATGATCTAATTGTAAGAAAGCTTTTTGATACTTTAGGACCTCGATATACTGAAAGACCTGGAGGTTACACTCGTATTATAAAGGCAGGGTTTCGTCATGGTGATACGGCACCAATGGCTGTAATTGAGTTAGTAGATAGGGATACAGATGCAAAAGGTTTGGACTCAGGTCCCCCACAAATTGATGAAGATGATTCAGAGACACCTGAAGAAGCAGCGTGATATCTCAGAAATTTAGCAAGAAATTAGGCAGCCCTTAAAGGCTGCCTTTTGTTTGGCAAATAAAGGTAAATAATTAGGATGGTAGATAAAAGACATCCTGAATCACTTTTTGATACTATTAGGCATAAGCCTTTGGCAGATGAGATGCGTCCTAAGTCCCTTAAAGAGGTAGTGGGGCAAGAACATTTGATGGGTCCAAATGCACCTATTGGTCGTCTCTTATCTGGTGAACATATTATGTCATCAATTTTATGGGGTCCACCGGGGTCAGGGAAAACTACAATTGCTCGATTAATTGCAAATTATACCAATTACGAGTTTGAGTCTTTAAGCGCTGTTTTTTCTGGACTAACTGATCTTCGTAAAAAATTTGATGGGGCACGTAAAAGTGCATCTCAAGGTAAGAGAACAGTTTTATTTGTGGATGAAATTCATAGATTTAATAAAATTCAACAAGATGCATTTTTACCTGTTGTAGAAGATGGGATAGTAGTATTGATTGGAGCAACTACAGAGAATCCTTCTTTTGAATTGAACGATGCGCTTCTATCCAGATGTCAGGTTATAACCCTCAATCGGCTTAACGATAGTTCACTAGAGTCAATACTGAGTCGTGCAGAAAAATTTAAGGGAAAGAATTTGCTCTTATCTCCTGAAGCTCGTTCTTTGCTCAAAGTGATGTCTGATGGAGATGGTCGCTATCTTCTCAATGTTGTAGAAGTAATTTTTTCTATTCCAAGTAAAGAGCAAATCCATCCAGATGAGTTAATTAAAATTATAGAGGGTAGAGCACCACTTTATGATAAGTCTCATGATAGTCATTACAACCTAATCAGCGCACTTCACAAATCACTTCGTGGTTCTGATGTTGATGCAGGACTATACTGGCTTGCGAGAATGCTTGTTGGCGGTGAAGACCCTCGTTTTATTGCTCGTCGTTTAGTACGTTTTTCGGTTGAAGATGTGGGGTTAGCCGATCCAAATGCACTTTCTCATACCATCTCAGCTTGGTCTGCTTATGATAGACTGGGTTCTCCTGAGGGTGAATTAGCTCTTGCACAATCTGTAATTTATCTTGCTACTGCGCCAAAATCTAATGCCGCCTATATAGCTTATGGAGAAGCTATCCAAGCCGCTAAGGAATACGGCTCGCAAATGCCTCCTAAACATATACTTAATGCACCCACAGATTTGATGAGAGAACAAGGCTATGGTCAAGGTTATGAATATGATCATAATAATAAGTATGGATTTTCAGGTCAAAATTACTTTCCTGAAAACATGACAAGAAAAAATTTTTATCACCCTGTGGCTAGGGGATATGAAAAAGATATTCAAAAAAGATTAGAGCTTTGGGATGAGTTGCGGACTGAAAGAAGCAATAATAATAAAGAATAATTTGAGTGTTAAATATATAAAACATGTCTGAGTTAGAAAAAAAACAAGCATTTACAAGAAATATTATTATAGATTCTGATGATGAAGGCGTTCGTTTAGACCGTTGGTTTAGTCGTCACTATCCAAGCCTAAGCCATAGCTATCTTCAAAAAATGTTGCGCAAAGGTCAAATCCGTCTCAATGGAAAAAGAGCTAAGAACAATGATCGCCTTGTTGCAGGAGAGTCTATAAAAATTCCCTCTTTATCTGATATTTCAGTTGATAAAGTTCAGTCTAAGTATAGAGCTATATCTAATAAAGAACTAAAAGTTGCTGAAGAAATTCAAAAGCAATTAATATATAAAGATGATAGAATCTTAGTAATAAACAAACCGCCAGGTCTTGCAGTGCAAGGTGGAAAAAAGGTATCTATTCACCTAGATAGGTTGCTGGGTTTACTAAAATATGACTCTCAGCATCGCCCTAAACTGGTGCACCGCTTAGATAAAGATACCAGCGGTATCTTAGTTTTAGCACGAAAGCCAAATGTAGCGGCTGATTTAGCCCAAGCTTTTCAAAGAAAAGAAATTCGTAAGGTATATTGGGCCTTAGTGGTGGGAGTACCAGTGCCAGCAGAAGGTCGAATGGAAGCCCCTCTGAAAAAACTTTTAGCCCCTGGAGGAGAAAAAACGTTAGTTAGCAATTCTGGAAAGAGCGCTACAACACTTTTTAGAACTATAGAAAACTCTGGTAGACGAGTATCATTTCTTGTATTGCAGCCAGAAACTGGAAGAACACATCAGCTTAGGGCTCATTGTTCTCAGGTCCTCGGTTGCCCAATACTTGGTGATGGTAAGTACGGAGGAACAGATGCACATCCCGGTATAAATGGAATCTCTCGTCAGGTTCATTTGCATGCGCGTAGTATAACATTACCAAAGTCTTTTAGTAATAATGGCAAAACGCAATTTTTCATAGAAGCTCCACTCCCGAAACATATTAAAGTTGCAAGAAGTATTTTTGGCTTTGAGCAAAAACCTGATAAGGACCCTTTTTCTAGTGTTAGAAATTTATAGGTAGAAATTAGAATGTCTAATTATTTTATAGAGTCCGTATATGCGTAAGTTTTATAATTCGGTAACGTACAGCCAAATAAATCAAGAAAATATATTTGGTTTATTCTTAGATGGTAAGCCATTAAAAACTCCTGCAAATAATGTGGTATTATTACCAACTTTGAATTTAGCAAAAATTATTGCTGAGGAATGGAAATCACAGAATGAGAATATATTACCAGAAACCATGCCTTTAACGCAGGTTGTATACACAGCAATTGATCAAGTTTCTTGCAATCGTAAACATTACGAACATGAAGTATTACGTTATGCAAAAACTGATACTATTTGCTATAGAGTTGATCAACCAATTGAGCTGGCAAAATTGCAAGAAGACATGTGGTCTCCTCTGTTATTATGGTCAGAAAAACAATTTGGTATTATTTTATCAACAACAACTAATGCAATGGCTATTGAGCAACCCAGAGAAAGTTTAATTTTAGTAAAGAAAATTATATCAAGCTATAATCATTGGAATTTGTCTGGTCTAATTGCACCTGTAAGAGCTAGTGGATCATTCATCATTGGTTTAGCTCTTTCAGAGAAATTCCTATGTGCAGAAGAAGCCTTTAAATTTTCAGAGCTGGAGAGGACTTGGCAAATTGGAAGGTGGGGGGAAGATTCTGAATCAAGCATTATAAGGGAAAAAATTAGAAAAGACTTTATTGTTGCAGAGATGTATTTTAAAGCTATTTCTGTATAATTAGTCTTTCTTATATAAGTTTTGGAGACTCGTTCCAACGTGTATTATCTTATTTCCATGATTCGTATAGAAATTTTATTATTGAATTAGTTAAGTATTGTTTGACTTAGGAGTTATTATGCAGGACATAATTCGCCAACTTGAGAGAAGTCGTAATGCTGCCCGAGAGGGTGGTGGTGAAAAGCGAATTGCCGCACAACATAAAAAGGGTAAATTAACAGCACGTGAGCGAATAGAGCTCTTGGTTGATGACGGTTCTTTTGAAGAATTTGACATGTTTGTTGAACACCGGTGTACAGACTTTGGCATGGATAAAAATAGAGTGCCTGGTGACGGTGTAGTAACAGGGCATGGTGAGATTAATGGACGTCTAGTTTATGTCTTTAGTCAAGACTTTACGGTTTTTGGAGGTTCTTTATCTGAAGCCCACGCTGAAAAAATATGTAAGATCATGGACCAAGCTATGAAAGTTGGAGCTCCTGTCATTGGTCTTAATGATTCGGGTGGAGCACGAATTCATGAAGGTGTTGCCTCGCTTGGAGGTTATGCAGAAGTTTTTCAAAGAAATGTTCTAGCCTCGGGCGTAGTCCCTCAAATTTCATTAGTAATGGGTCCTTGTGCCGGAGGTGCTGTATATTCACCAGCAATAACTGACTTTATATTTATGGTTGAAGATAGCTCTTATATGTTCGTTACTGGACCAGATGTTGTTAAAACTGTGACTCATGAAACTGTGACCCACGAACAGCTAGGAGGGGCTTCAACTCATACTATAAAAACTGGAGTTGCAGACCTAGCGCTAAGTAACGATGTTGATGCTATGAATGAAATTCGCCGATTTATTTCATTTTTACCATCATCAAATAAAGAAAAGCCTAAAACAATAACATGTACAGACCCTATAGATCGCAGTGAATCATCTCTTGATAGCTTGGTGCCTTCAGACCCACAAAAGCCTTACGATATGAAAGAACTTATATTAAAGATAGCTGATAATGCTGATTTTTTTGAACTTAAAGAAAATTTTGCTAAAAATATAATCACTGGGTTTTGTAGAATTAATGGTGAAACCGTAGGAGTGGTAGCTAATCAACCCACAGTATTAGCAGGCTGCTTAGATATTCATTCTTCTCGTAAAGCCTCACGTTTTGTGAGGTTTTGTGATTGCTTTAATATTCCAATTCTGACTTTTGTAGATGTGCCTGGTTTTCTTCCTGGCACTGATCAGGAACACAATGGTATAATTACGCATGGATCAAAGCTTTTATATGCTTATGCCGAAGCCACCGTCCCAAAGGTCACGGTTATCACTCGTAAAGCTTATGGTGGAGCATATGATGTTATGGCATCAAAGCATTTACGTGGCGATGTTAATTATGCATGGCCCACAGCCGAGATTGCAGTTATGGGACCTAAGGGAGCAGTTGAAATAATTTTCCGTGATGCACTAAATAACTCTCAAGCCATAGAGACCCATACAGAAGAATATAGACAAAAATTTGCAAACCCCTTTGTTGCTGCTCGTCGTGGGTATATTGATGATATTATTCACCCACATAATACGCGTTTTCGTATAGCTCGATCCTTCAAAAATCTAAAAAACAAAAAATTGGATAATCCCTGGAAGAAACATGGGAATATCCCTCTATAATTGAGGGTAAAGAAATAATATGTTTGAAAGGATTTTAATTGCAAATCGTGGTGAGATAGCTTGTCGTGTTATCGAAACTGCAAATAAACTCGGCATTGAGACTATTGCTATATTCTCTGAGGCTGACTCTGAAGCACGTCATGTAAAGCTAGCAAATCAAGCTTATTTAGTTGGACCCGCCATAGCTAGAGATAGTTACCTCTGCATTGAGAGGATTATAGAGATTGCTATCGAGTCAAAGTCAGATGCTGTACATCCAGGTTATGGCTTTCTCTCAGAAAATGCAGCATTTGCAGAGGCTCTGTCAGGGAAAGGCATAACTTTTATTGGTCCTTCATCTAGTTCTATTGCATCAATGGGAGACAAAATTGAGTCTAAATTGATTGCTAGTGCAGCAGGTGTAAATACCATTCCTGGTCATACTGAGGCGCTAAAAGAACCTGATCAGGCAATAGCTGTAGCTAGTGAGATTGGCTATCCAGTTATGGTTAAGGCAGCTGCAGGAGGAGGAGGCAAAGGAATGCGGCTTGCTTTTTCAGAACCTGAACTTCTAGAAGGTTTGCAGTCAGCTATTAATGAGGCGAAGTCATCATTTGGCGACGGAAGAGTGTTTATTGAAAAATTTATTGAGCAGCCTCGCCACATTGAAATACAAATTTTAGCAGATAATCATGGTAACGTAGTTTATTTGGGTGAAAGAGAGTGCTCTATACAGCGTAGGCACCAAAAAATAATTGAGGAAGCTCCTAGTTCGTTTTTAGATGATAATACTAGGCTCATGATGGGGGAACAAGCATGTACTCTTGCTAAAGCTGTAAATTATAAATCTGCTGGTACTGTTGAATTTGTAGTTAATGAGAAAAAAGAATTCTTTTTTCTTGAAATGAATACTCGTCTTCAGGTTGAACATCCCGTTACTGAGTTCATAACTGGCTTAGACCTTGTAGAGCAGCAAATTTTAATTGCGGATGGGCAACCGCTGCAATTTAATCAATCAGATATTGCTATAAATGGTTGGGCTATAGAATCAAGAGTTTATGCAGAAGACCCTAGTCGTGGTTTTGTACCATCTGTTGGACGCTTAGTCCGACATGAACCGCCGGACTGTGGTCCAACAGTCCGTCTGGATACAGGGGTATATGAGGGTTCTGAAATATCAATGTTTTATGATCCTATGATTTCTAAGCTCATCACATATGGTGATAATCGCAAAGCAGCTATAAACACTATGTTAGATGCACTTAATTCTTATAGGATTTCAGGGATTTCACACAACCTTAGTTTGCTCTCAGCAATAGTTAGCCATCCCCGATTCTTGGATGGTAATATGACTACAGCTTTCATGGACGAGGAATTTCCGGAAGGATTTTCTGGGTTAGAGGCTATTGATGAAAACTTGTCTGTAATATTACCTTTATCTGGGGCTATTACATCAATAACTCTTAATGCAAATAAGGTATCTTCATTTGACTTTGATACAGCAATTGATTTCGTAGTTTATGTTGGAGGAGGAAGTTATCCTATTTCAATATTCTATGAGCGTAATAGAAATATGCAAATTAAATGGAATAAACATAAACCACCTAGTTCAGTTGAAACGTCGTGGTTACCTCATGAAAGGCTGATTCATGCTAAAATTGATCAAAAACCAATCACAGCTCAGGTATGGCAAAAAAACCTAAGTTTTAGTTTATGTTGGGGTGCTGTTG
>MDSW01215585.1_pt1 | contig 12963 bp, 14 predicted proteins | sample 811171 | NCBI WGS metagenome assembly MDSW01 (sample SAMN05326641, study PRJNA326480) | marine metagenome | isolation source: seawater | place: Atlantic Ocean: North West | collected 2012 | reverse complement strand
TGGCTGTTACAAATGGACCTGGAGGCTTCACTGGATTAAGAGTTGGCCTTGCTGCAGCTCGTGGAATATCTCTTGCAGGCGGCCTTGCTTGTATTGGCATTTCTAATCTTGAAGTTGTTGCTAATGGCGTCTCATATGATGAGAGAGATAGCAGTCATATTTTGTCGACAATTGATACTAAGCGTGAAGATATTTATATACAGATTTTTACTAATGCATCCAAAGGATCAAGTCTACAGCCCCTTGGAGAGCCACAAGCAATCCTACCTGAAAATTTAGCTGCTTATTTGCATTTAATGTTGCCAGTCAAAAATAATGTAAAAAATAAAATCCTTGTTGTTGGTGATGCAGCAGAAAGATCAATAAAAAAAATACGCGAATCTGGGAATAAAGCTGTTGCTGGAAAAACTTCATTAGCTATAGATGCCAGAGGTGTAGCTTTAATAGCAGCAAATCAATGGAACGGAAGTTTTTTGAGGGAGTCTCTTCAGCCTTTATACTTGCGCTCACCGGATGCGACAATTCCTATAAATAGTGGTCGCTTAAGACCCTAAGAAAATTAAAAAAAGAATTAATTTTTTTTAAAAATCAGTTGGTATATTGAGTTGTTATAATGGTCGATATTATTTGTTTCTAAACTTATTATGTCATGACCGTATTCTTTTACAGATCGCGGTACATTTTCTAGTGGCTCATTACCTTTTATCAGCACTTCGGCAATTTGGCCGGGCTTCATTTTCTCAATAAGTAATTTTGTTTTTACAAAAGTCATTGGACAAACTTCTTCCGTAATATCCAGAAAAAAATTTATTGTAATATTATTCAAGGACTTATTTGATTTATTCATTGTATTTACTTGTTTGGAGCCTATGAATTTATTAAATTAATAATCTGTATAAATAACGTTTAAATTTATAATTCTTTTTATTTTTAAATATTGTTTAAAATTTTTCAATAAAGACAAATTTTTTTATAAAGTACAAGGGTGAGTAGGTGATTAGAATAGGTAAGGATTAATATAGATGACGGATAAGCCTAATGTAAGCGAGTTGTTAGAGTTGACCACGGAAATTGTCTCTGCACATGCTGGCAATAATACAGTTTCTCCATCCGATTTATCCCAGCTTATTCAAGATGTTTATAAATCTCTGGCTGATGTTGGTTCTCATGAGTTGTTTACAGAAAGTCCCAGCCCGGCAGTGCCAATTAAGAAATCTATATTTCCTGATTATATTATATGTCTGGAAGATGGTAAAAAACTTAAAATGCTCAAACGCCATTTGAAGACTGCGTATAATCTGTCTCCTGATGAGTACCGCAAACGCTGGGGCTTAGTTCCAGACTATCCAATGGTTGCGCCAAATTATGCCAAACACCGTAGTACCCTGGCTAAAAAAATTGGGCTTGGAACTAAGCCTAGGAATAACAAAAGTTAATGTTGTATGTTAATGCCGACCAGTAACTTCCTCTGGAGGGATTATGTCAAACGATAAATTGGAAAGTAAAATTGAAACCCTTTGTATTAACAAGGGAATGAAAATGACTGGCCAGCGCCGGGTCATCTCTCAAGTTTTATCGGACTCCCATGATCATCCTGATGTTGAGGAAGTTCACCGTAGGGCAAACACGATTGATAATAGAATCTCTATTGCAACTGTTTATAGAACAGTAAAACTATTAGAGGATGCTAATATAATAGATCGTCATGACTTTGGTGATGGTCGTGCTCGTTATGAAGAGGTTTCTGAAGAGCACCACGACCATCTGATAAATATTCAATCGGGAGATATAATTGAATTCCAAAATGAGGAAATTGAAGAACTCCAAATCAAAATTGCAAAAAAAAATGGCTTGAGACTGGTTGGTCATCGTCTGGAGCTTTATGGCGTTCCCTTTGAACCTAGAAAAAAATAAACATTATATAGAAATTCTGTTCCAAATTGTTAAAAAAACTTCATATAAAAACCTATGGCTGTCAGATGAATGTTTATGACTCTGACCGTATGGCTGACGTTATGGCTCAGCATGGCTTTGGTCTCGTGGAAACCCCTGAATGTGCGGATATGGTAATTCTTAATACATGTCATATTCGAGAAAAGGCAGCGGAAAAAGTATATTCTGAATTAGGTCGCCTAGCCCTGCTAAAGGGTGCGCGAGAACAGGTTGGTGGACAAATGATTTTGGCTGTTGCAGGCTGTGTGGCTCAGGCCGAGGGCAAGGAAATTCTTAACCGTGCGCCTTACGTTGATATTGTTTTTGGCCCACAGTCATATCACCGTTTGCCCGAAATGGTTGCTCGCGCTTGTAGCGTAAGCAAAAATGCCCGCAATTCTATTAAAATTTTAGATACGGATTTTCCAGTTGAGCCAAAGTTTGATTATTTACCAGACGTTCGGGAAGGCGCAAAAGGATTTGATCGAAAATCAAATGGAAGTATGGCATTTCTGACTGTTCAGGAAGGCTGTGATAAATTTTGTACTTTTTGTGTTGTTCCTTACACGCGCGGGGCAGAATATTCAAGGCCAACTAACGATGTGATGGATGAAGCTAATAATCTCGCGGCTTTAGGAGTGCGCGAGATTATTTTACTAGGCCAAAATGTGAACAACTATAAAGGTCTTGCGGTTGGTAAAAAAAATTCATCTGAAGTCTGGAGCTTGGGTCGCTTAATAAAAGAGTTGGCCTCTATTAAAGGTATCGAACGTATTCGTTATACAACCTCTTATCCTGCCGATATAGATGAAGAACTGATTGAGGCGCATAGAGACGTGCCTGCACTAATGCCTTATTTGCATCTTCCCATGCAATCAGGTTCAGATTCTATTTTAAAGGCTATGAACCGCCGCCATAGTGCAGATGATTACCTTCGGTTAGTAGAGCGTTTACGAAAGGCTCGGCCCGACTTGGGTTTGTCTTCAGACTTTATTGTTGGGTTTCCTGGCGAAACTAATACCGATTTTTTAAACACTCTTGATATTGTTAGAGAAATAGGTTTTGTTCAGGCTTATTCCTTTAAATATAGTCCTCGACCAGGTACGCCCGCAGCTTTATTAAGTGACCAAGTGCCTGACACTGTTAAAGCTGAGCGTTTAAGTTGTCTTCAAGAAATTCTTAATTCTCAGCAAAAAGCTTTTAATAAATCTTGTGTTGGCCGAACACTCAATGTGTTACTAGATCGTCCGGGTAAAATTCCTGGGCAGTTGGTTGGGCGCAGCCCCTATATGCAAGCGGTTCATGTAGATGGATCTGGGCTAGATACGGGAACCTTTGTTAATTTAAAAATTACTGAAGGACATGCATATAGCTTAGCTGGAGAAATTGGCAAAGGCGCCTTAGCATGAATGCCAAAATGATCTTTGAAGATAATTCTTTAGTTCAGCAATTATTTGGCTTTCACCATAGTAATCTTGCACGTATAGAACAAGAGATGGATGTTGCTATAAACGTAAAAGGTAATGAAATTATTATTGCTGGTACAGCCGACGCAGTAAAGAGCACGAAAAGTGTATTTGCTAGCTTATACAATCGCTTGCAAGATGGGAAGGAGATCGAGGTCGAAGTTGTTGAGGCTATGATGCGTATGGCAAGTGCTCCAAATGGAGATATTGATGATGTCGGTTTGACTATTAAAACTCATAAGCGAGAAATTTCTCCTCGCACACCGGTACAGGCGGATTATCTTAGAACAATAGATGAGTCCAATTTGGTTTTTGGTGAGGGACCGGCGGGCACTGGAAAAACATATTTAGCGGTAGCTAAGGCTGCTGAACGGTTAATTAATGGTAACGTTGATCGAATTATTTTATCTCGTCCGGCAGTCGAGGCAGGCGAGCAATTAGGTTTTTTGCCTGGTGATATGCGTGATAAAGTTGATCCCTATCTTCGGCCTCTCTACGATGCTCTACATGATATGATGCCAGCTAGTAAGTTGACCAAACGTATGGAAAGAGGTGATATTGAGGTGGCGCCATTGGCTTTTATGCGTGGGCGTACTTTATCTAATGCCTGTGTTATACTAGATGAGGCTCAAAATACTACTGCTGTGCAAATGAAAATGTTTCTTACACGCTTAGGTGAAAACTCATCAATGGTAGTTACTGGAGATCTCTCTCAGGTAGACTTGCCCAACGGTGTTGGCTCAGGATTGCGTGACGCTATGGATACTTTAAATAATGTACGTGGAGTTTCATTTGTCAGATTTACAAATGCTGATGTAGTTCGTCACCCTTTGGTTGGTCGAATTGTTCGCGCTTATGGGGAAGTGGAAAACCTTCGTAAATCTGGTGCTCGTTATGGCGCTCAATATGACGATAATAGGAAGATTATATCTAATAAGAACAAAGATCATGAAGGCTAAAAAAAATTCATCGAAAACTGAATTAGGCATACTTGAAATTGATGTTACTGTTGATTGTTCTCATTGGAGTAGTGCTTTATCAGACCCTGTAGCCAGTGCAAAAAAAGCCTGTGAAGCTGTTTTTCAAAATGTCAAAACAGGTAGTAGTAATAAGGCTGCAGAAGTTAGTATTCTGTTGACTAATGATCTAATGGTAAGGAGCTTAAATAATGAATATCGAAACCAGGATAAATCAACTAATGTTCTCTCTTTTCCCACCGATACCAAAGCAATGCCAATTACAAATTTTCCTATCCTGTTAGGAGATATTATTGTTGCCTTTGAAACTTCATATAACGAGGCTATTATAGAAAATAAAAGCCTAAGTGATCACTTATGTCATTTGATTGTTCATGGTATGCTACACCTACTAGGCTTTGATCATCAAGTCTCATCAGATGCAGATGCTATGGAAGATATTGAGATCAGTGTATTGCATAAACTTAATGTTGCGAATCCCTATGAGATTAGAATGTCAAAAGATAGCGTAAGCCTATGATGGAGGGTTCTTCTTCTAATCCATCCTCGGTCAAAGGAGAAAGTACTGGGCTTCTTATTTGGTGGAAGAATCTGTGGAGCTTGCCTAAAGGGGATGCTAATGCGCGCGATGTTCTGGAGGAACTAATAGAGGAGCGCGAAGATGCAGCGGCCCCTATAGATGATGATGAACGAATTCTGCTGGCAAATATTCTTGAATTACGAAGCCGTACTATTCGCGATGTTATGTTGCCCAGAGCAGATATTACTTGCATAAATGTTGATGCATCACTTCATGAAGTGACCGAAGTTTTAACTAAAGATAATCACTCTAGACTACCTGTATACAAAGAGAATTTAGATGACGCTGTTGGTATGGTTCACATTAAAGATGTCCTAGCTTGGAGTGGACGAGAGAACGAATTCTCACTAAAAAATATTCAGCGTAAAATACTTTTTGTATCACCATCAATGCAAGTATTAGAATTATTACTTGAAATGCGAGCTAAAAGATCACACATGGCGCTTGTGGTTGATGAATTTGGCGGAGTTGATGGATTAGTGACAATTGAAGATTTGGTTGAAGAAATTGTGGGGGAAATTGAAGACGAACATCACAAAGATAATGATCCAAGACTTACGCGAAATTCAGACGGAAGTTTTGTAGCGGATGCACGCTTTCCAATTGATCTTTTAGAGGGTGAGCTTGGTACAGAATTGACAGTAACAGATGGCGAAGATATTGACACTCTAGGTGGTTTGGTTTTTTCGCTTGCTGGACGAGTACCTATCCGCGGTGAATTGATTAGACACATGTCTGGGATTGAATTTGAGGTTCTTGATGCGGACCCACGTCGTATAAAAAGTCTTCGTATCCTTGGTTCTTCTAAGCTGATTAATCGGGACGCTAATGAGGAATGACTGGAAAAACAATTTTAGCAGTCAAGATTAAGTCCTATCTTAATCAGTTGGTTGGTTGGAAACGTTGGGGTGTTCTTTTCGTCCTTGGTTTAATGGCGGCGATGGCATTGCCACCTCTATATTTATTACCTTTATTAATCCCTGCTTTTAGCTGTTTATTTTTGATTATTGAAGGGAATACTGTCTCCAGCTCTGCAATTAAGGTTTTTATGGACGGTTGGTGGTTTGGGTTTGGATTTTTTATCACCGGGTTATATTGGATTGGGTTCTCTTTTTTTGTTGATGCTTCGCAACATGGTTATTTAGCACCGTTTGCAGTTGCTGGAATAGCTGGAGGAATGGCTTTTTTCCCAGCATTGGCAGCAATGTTTAGTAACTGGATTTTTAATTTTTATCGACTGAGTCCCTTGGGCCGAATTTTCATCTTTTCTGCTATATGGACAGCGGTAGAATGGAGCCGGGAATGGGTATTAACTGGCTTCCCATGGAATCCCATAGGAACTGTTTGGGTTTTATCAGACTCTATGATTCAGCTAGCCGCCTTGACAGGAGTTTACGGGCTATCTTTGTTAACAGTTATTGTTGCTACTATGCCGGCTGTCCTTTGGGGTTCTTTGGGGCGATTTCCAACAGTTGCCATAATTTTTTCTATTATTAGTCTGATTTGGTTATTAGGAAATGCCCGATTGTCACTAGCTTCGGATGGATTCGTTCCCAATGTACTTTTAAGGCTAGTGCAGCCAAATATTTCTCAATCTCTAAAATGGAAACCAGAATTACGCCGAAGTCATGTAATCAAACAACTAGCAATGAGTAGGGAGCCCTCAGGTCCTGATAAGCGGCCAACTCATGTGATATGGCCTGAAACGGCTGTGCCATTTATTATTGAGCAAACACCAGGTTTATCAGAAACTTTAGGACTAGCTGTGCCTCCTAAAGGAGTTTTGCTTACGGGGGCACCGCGATCTAGCTCGAAAGAAAGCAAACCATATCGTTTGTGGAACAGTCTGCTTGCTATCAATTCACAAGGTAAAATTATAGCTACTTATGATAAATATCATCTTGTGCCATTTGGCGAATATGTTCCGTTGCGAGAATTTTTGCCAGTTAATAAACTAACGTCAGGACGTCATGATTTTTCACCAGGTTCAGGAATTAAAACTCTTGAGCTAAATGGATTGCCACCAGTCTCTATTCTAATTTGTTATGAGGTGATTTTTTCTAGCCGGGTAGTAGCGAACAATCGTCCGTCTTGGCTACTTAATATTACTAATGATGGCTGGTTCGGTATATCGTCCGGTCCATATCAACACTTCGCGGCTGCCCGACTACGAAGTGTTGAAGAGGGGTTGCCAATGGTTCGCGTTGCGAATACAGGAATATCGGGAGTTATTGACGGTTATGGGCGTATTATTCATATGCTTGGACTAGGAAAAAATGGAATTATAGATAGTAAATTACCAACAGCTCTAGAAGTTTCAACGCCATATTCCCGTTTAGGAGACGTAATGACATTATTCATTATTATTCTTTTCTTTGGAGTGGGAATCATTTCACGACCTATTGAAACAAATTTTAAATAAAATTCTTGGAAAAATGCAATTTGATGCAAAATCTTTTCAATTTACTTAATCTGTTTAAAAGTCCTTGACCGTAAGCTAAATCCTTGCGAAAAAAAATGTATTCCTCCTAAACATGGAGGTGCGTGGAAGGATTTGAACTACTTGACCACCACGAAAAAAAAGGCGCTAAGTGGGCTTTGCGATTTCCTATAGTATTGGCCCTTGGTTCATTTGAGAGAAACACAAAACCAGAGGGACATTTAAATGAGTATGCAAGACTTTCTTTTTACTAGTGAGTCCGTTTCAGAGGGCCATCCAGACAAAATTAGCGATCGTATATCCGACGAAGTGGTAGATAAATTTCTCGATGCCGACCCATCCTCGCGTGTTGCGGTTGAAACGATGTGCACAACTAATAGAGTAGTATTAGCGGGCGAAGTCCGAGGGCCTGATACTATTACTCCTAAGATTCTTGAGGACGTAACTCGTTCAGCAATTAAAGATATTGGATACGAGCAGGAGGGTTTTCACTGGAAACATGCAAATGTTGATATATTTGTACACTCTCAATCTGCTGACATTGCCCAAGGTGTTGATGCGGCGGGCAACAAAGACGAAGGTGCCGGTGATCAAGGTTTGATGTTTGGTTATGCCTGTAGAGAAACAGATGTTTTGATGCCGGCAGCAATTCATTACTCACACGGTATTTTGCGATCTTTAGCAAAAGCCCGTCATTCTGGTGCATTAAAAGGACTTGGCCCCGACTCTAAAAGCCAGGTAACACTTAGATACGCAGGTGGTAAGCCAGTAGAAGCTACCTCAATCGTTGTCTCGACCCAGCATGTAAAAGAATTAAATCAGGATGATGTGCGAGAGATTGTTCGCCCATACGTTATTAATGCTTTGCCTGAGGGATGGATGTGTGATGATGCTGATTTTTATGTTAATCCCACAGGTAGGTTTGTAGTTGGAGGTCCGGATGGTGACTGTGGATTGACAGGTCGCAAGATTATTGTTGATACATATGGCGGTTCAGCCCCTCATGGAGGTGGTGCTTTTTCTGGGAAAGATCCAACAAAAGTGGATCGTTCAGCCGCTTATGCTGCACGATATGTAGCAAAAAACATAGTTGCTGCTGGTCTAGCAGAACGCTGCACTATCCAACTTTCATACGCCATTGGGGTATCTAAGCCATTATCAGTCTATATTGATACTCATGGCACAGGAAAGGTAGATGAATCGCTACTCTCAAAAACTGTTCAGGAATTAGTTGATTTGTCACCACGCGGCATTCGTGAACACCTTAAGCTAAGCCGCCCAATTTTTGCTCGCACATCAGCTTACGGACATTTTGGCCAGACGCCAAGCAATGATGGTGGCTTTTCTTGGGAATGCACAGATTTAACTGATGAATTAAAATCGGTTTTTGGCGTTTAGTGTCCAGTGATAACATTTCCAATACGTTGCAATGGTATGGCCGTCGCCGGGGACATAAATTGCGACCAAATCGACAGGCATTAATAGATGATTTACTACCAAAACTTAGAATTAAACTTCCACACGCCAATCTATTAGATCTTGATACATTATTTGATAGCACTGTTCGTGAGATTTGGTTAGAAATTGGTTTTGGTAGCGGTGAACATTTAGCTAGTCATGCTCGGCTTAATCCTGATATTGGCTTTATCGGCTGTGAGCCCTATCTGAATGGGGTTGCTCATCATTTGAGTTTGATAGCACACGATAAGTTGAATAATGTTCGTATTTTTGATGACGATGCACGTAAGTTATTTAGAGTGCTTCCAGATTCAGTTTTTGATCGGGTTTATGCTCTGTATTCAGACCCGTGGCCCAAAAAGCGTCACCAAAGAAGGCGTTTTATATCTTTTGAAACTGTTAATTCATTAAGTCGGATAATGAAGAATGGTGCTCAATTACGCTTAGCAAGTGATCATATGGGCTATATTTCTTGGATGTTGGAACATTTGAGCAGGTGTCCGGAACTAGAATGGCAAGCGCGATCAAAACAAGACTGGGAGAAGCCGCCTGTAGATTGGATCCAAACCCGCTATGAGAAAAAAGCAATCAATAAAGGTATTAGTTCAGCTTATTTGTGTTTTTCTCGCCAAGAGCGAAAAAATACTTAGTTAAAATAAGAAGAGAATTCGGTCGAAAATCATTGAAATTGAAGATTTGTAGGTATATAGAAGAATACGTTTATTAAATGTACTCGTTTAATCCTTAAATTTGTGTGAAGTTGGATTTTTTGGGTGGGCCATTGGCCCGCCTTTTTAATTTTATGTTCGCGCTATAATTGGTGTAAGTATGAATCTTTCGGAGCGTATTCATAATCTAATTAAGGTTAGCGTCGAGGAATTAGATTATAACATTGTTCGTATCCAAGTTATGGGTAAAGAACAAATGGTAATACAGATTATGGCTGAGCGCAGAGATGGACAGGGAATGTCAGTTGAAGATTGTAGTACTCTTAGCCGAACAATCTCAACATTACTGGAGGTTGATGACCCAATTAGTGGGGCCTATACGCTGGAAGTTTCTTCTCCTGGGGTAGACCGACCGTTAACCAAATTTGAAGATTTTAAACGATTTCAGGGTCTTGAGGCAAAAGTTGAGATCAATAAATTTCACAGTAGCAGGCATCGTTTCAAGGGGTGCCTAATGGGTGTTGAGAACGATTCAGTAAAAATTCTCGTGGATGGAGCTGAAATGAAAATACTATATTCAGATATTCTTAAGGCAAAACTAATTATGACCGACGATTTGATCGCGGTATCGGAGGATAGTTAAAAAAATCATGATTGAAGTATTGTTAGCAGAAACAAATAATTCGCGTCCTGAGTTAATAGAAGTTGCTGATACGGTCGCTCGAGAAAAGGGTATTGATCGAGAAGAAGTTCTTGAGGCTATGGAACAAGCAATACAAAAGGCTGGACGCTCTAAGTATGGACATGAACTTGATATTCGCGCTTCCATAAATCGGGGTACTGGAGAGATTGCACTTGCTCGTTTTATGGAAGTAGTTGATAGCCGCGAATTAGTTGAAAATGATGCTACTCAAATCGAGGTTGAAGCAGCTAAAGAAATTAATGCAGATGCAGAAGACGGTGATTATATTGCCACTGGCCTACCGCCTATTGAATTTGGAAGAATAGCAGCACAGACTGCAAAGCAAGTAATTGTTCAACGCGTGCGCGAAGCTGAGCGAAGTCGCCAATTTGATAAATACAAAGATCGTACTGGAGAAATTGTAAATGGTTTAGTTAAGCGCATTGAGTACGGCAATGTGATTGTAGACCTAAATCGCGCAGAAGCAATGTTACGCCGTGATGAGTCAATTTCACGGGAACACTTCAACACTGGTGATCAGGTGCGCGCTTACATAGTTGACGTGCGCAAAGAAGCACGTGGGCCACAAATTTTTCTTTCGCGTACCCATCCCCAATTTATGGCTAAACTGTTTGTTCAAGAAGTGCCGGAAATTTACGACGGTATAATCGAAATAAAGTCCGTAGCTAGAGACCCCGGTTCACGTGCTAAGTTAGCTGTTCTCTCTCATGATTCTAGCATTGATCCAGTTGGGCCATGTATTGGCATGCGTGGCTCACGCGTCCAAGCTGTTGTTGGAGAGCTACAAGGAGAAAAAATTGATATTATACAATGGTCTCCAGATCCAGCATCTTTCATTGTCAATGCACTAGCTCCTGCCGAAGTGGCTAAGGTAGTCCTTGATGAAGAGGCTAACAGGATTGAGGTGGTCGTACCTGATGAACAGCTCTCTCTGGCAATTGGTAGGCGTGGACAAAACGTACGCTTAGCTTCACAGCTATCAGGTTGGGATATCGATATTTTGACTGAAGCCGAAGAGTCTGAACGGCGTAATAATGAGTTTATAATGCGATCAAAAATGTTTGTTGATGCCTTGGACGTTGATGACGTTATAGCTCACCTTTTAGTCACCGAGGGATTTTCGTCTGTTGAGGAAGTGGCTTTCGTGCCCGTTGAAGATATGGTTGGTATTGAAGGATTTGATGAGGAAATCTCTGAAGAATTACGACAGCGCGCGCTTGCTTACTTGGAAACCAAAGATGAAGTATTATCGGAACGTAGTAAGGAGCTTAATATTAGTGATGATTTGTCCAACATTGAGGGCGTTGACTTAGGGCTGTTAGTTGCTCTTGGTGAAAATAAAATTAAGACCCGCGATGATTTAGCTGACTTAGCAGCAGATGAACTAATGGAGATTGCTCCTGTTGGAAGTTTGAAGGCAGCTCAGGCTAACGACATTATTATGGCTGCGCGTGCACATTGGTTTAAGGATGAGAATAAAGAAAAAACCCCTCTTGAGGGAGATGCCGGAAACGAGAGAACTTCCATTGATGTGGAATAAAATAAGCGAACATAAAAAAAATACTCTAGTTAGAGGAGCTGGTAAAAACTCGGTGAAAGATAGCAAAAACGTTTTGTCACTTAGAAAATGTCTCGTTACCGGATTGCAGTTGCCAAAAGATCGTCTTTTGCGACTTGTTGTTGGGCCCGATAAAAACTTAGTGCCAGATCTAGACGAGAAGCTTCCTGGTCGGGGTTTATGGTTGAGTAGCGAGCGCTATATGGTAAATACTGCCTACGAAAAGGGGCTTTTTGCAAAAGCTGCTCGCTTTGATGTTAATTTGTCGGAGAACCTAGCAGATCAAATTGAATCTTTAATGAAGCAAAGATGTCTAGATTTGATTAGTCTTGCAAGGCGTGCAGGGGAGGTTGTATCTGGATTTGAGAAAACCAAAGCTTGGTTGCGCAAAGGCCGCTGTGGAGTTTTATTGCAGGCTAGCGATGGTTCAGCAGATGGTAAAAAAAAAATAAAATTGATAGCAGAGGGCTTTGCAATGGTTGATATATTTGATGCTAAGGAAATAGGTCAGGCGCTGGGACGAGACAATACTGTTCATGGAGTTGTTGCTAGTGGAGGTATTGCTAGCCGCTTAATAAAGTCAACTGATCGACTAATGGCTTTTCGTGGGCCTAAGAGTTAAGATCGATCTGTTTTCTACCTTTAAAGCGGTTATAAATTAAAAAGACTTTAAGTCCTTCATGGCCCAAACACTGGATCGAAAAGATTAAAGAAAATGGCTAAGACCAAAGAAGAAAAAAAAGGAAAGAAGCTGGGGCTATCAAGCCCTGGTAAGCTTGAGCTGAAAAAGACAGTTGAGACAGGACAAGTTCGCCAGAAATTTTCTCATGGTCGTTCACGTATGGTTACTGTTGAGGTGAGAAAAAAGCGTACTTTTGCTCCAAATGCTGGCGGTCAAATGGCTGAGGTGCCAGATGAAAATATAGAGCTCGAAGAGCAACCTGAGGTTGTTGTCGTCGATGAGGTTCCAGTTGAACCTACTACTGAAGCTACACAAGCCGGGACCTTAACAGAAGAAGAAAAGGCCTCCCGTGCCCGCGCTTTAGAAGGTGCCATACAAAAAGAAGCAAAATCTAAAAAAGAAATTGTTGTTGATGAAATCTCAGACGAAGAAGAGCGACAGCGCGAACTAGATAGGAAGGCCGCCGCTTCTGCTGCTGCTGCTAAGCTTGAAGCAATGG
>MDSW01082995.1_pt1 | contig 12963 bp, 9 predicted proteins | sample 811171 | NCBI WGS metagenome assembly MDSW01 (sample SAMN05326641, study PRJNA326480) | marine metagenome | isolation source: seawater | place: Atlantic Ocean: North West | collected 2012 | reverse complement strand
GAAGACCGAGTTGGTATCACGCTAGATGAACAGACAAGACCTGAAACAATAGAGGCCGTATGGAAAGCATTCGGCGGCAATATGAAGGACGACAGTCAAGCCAATCGCGCTTATCGTCTGCCAGCAAGCCTGCTCCGCGAGAGCGAATATCTCACTCACCCTATATTTCATTTAAACCGTGCTGAAGCAGAGATTACTCGTTATATGCGTCGATTAGCCGATCGAGATTTAGCTTTAGATAGAGCCATGATCCCTCTCGGCAGCTGCACTATGAAATTGAATGCCACTATTGAGATGATCCCCGTCACTTGGCCCGAATTCTCTAATTTGCATCCGTTTGCACCAAAAGATCAAGCAATCGGATACCACGAAATGTTTGCAGATTTAAACATTAAGCTATGTGAAATAACTGGTTACGATGCCATAAGCCAGCAACCAAATTCTGGAGCGCAAGGCGAATATGCAGGTCTATTAACCATCCGAAATTATCACATTGCCCGTGGAGAAGGTCATCGCAACGTTTGCCTTATCCCAACCTCAGCACATGGCACCAACCCCGCCTCTGCACAAATGGTCGGCTATAAAGTAATAGTGGTTCAATCAGATGAAGATGGGAATATTGATGTTTCAGATTTCAAAGCCAAAGCTGAACTTCATAGAGGAGATTTGGCAGCCTGTATGATTACCTATCCTTCTACGCATGGAGTTTTTGAGGAAACAGTACAAGAAGTATGTAAAATTACTCACGATCATGGGGGCCAGGTTTACATAGATGGAGCAAATATGAATGCCATGGTTGGGCTTTCAAGGCCAGGTGACATCGGAGGCGACGTATCGCACCTCAACTTGCATAAAACTTTTTGTATCCCACACGGCGGCGGTGGACCGGGAATGGGGCCAATCGGAGTTAAAGCCCATTTAAGTGAGCATTTACCGGGACATCCGGAGTATGGCAGCAATGTTGGACCCGTTTCAGCTGCGCCTTTTGGTTCGCCTTCTATATTGCCTGTTAGCTGGGCCTATATTCTTCTGATGGGTGGCGCTGGCCTTACACAAGCCACCAAAGTTGCAATCTTGAATGCAAACTATATTGCAGCACGTTTAAAAGGGGCTTTTAAGATCCTTTATACCTCAAAAGCAGGCCGCGTGGCGCACGAATGTATAATTGATACTCGACCTTTGGCGGATAGTGCAAATATTACTGTAGACGATTGTGCTAAGCGTTTAATGGATAGCGGCTTTCACGCCCCCACAATGAGCTGGCCCGTTGCCGGCACACTAATGGTGGAGCCGACTGAGTCAGAACCAAAGGCAGAGTTAGACCGTTTCTGTGACGCAATGCTGTCCATCAGTGTTGAAGCCCAAGATGTAATTGATGGCAAAAGTGATAGAGATAATAATCCACTAAAAAATGCGCCCCACACCGTGGCAGATTTAATTGGCGATTGGGACAAACCCTACACAAGAGAACAAGCTTGTTACCCAGCAGGTACCATAAAAGGCGATAAATATTGGGTACCAGTAAATCGTGTTGATAATGTACATGGGGACCGAAACCTAGTGTGTACTTGCCCTCCAATGGAAAATTATTTGGAATAATTAGCTGCTAAGAATAAAAATACCTTACTTCGACTGAAGAGATCTATTTTACTTTAATTCATTCACTTAAATTGTTTTTGATTATTTACACGACTTCGCCAGCGTTCCACTTAATAACTTTGGTTTCTAGCCATGAAACAATAGCAAAACCAGCTATAGCTACGGCAGAAGACGTTAAAATAGTTGCAAAAAGTCGTGGTGCGTTAAAATCAAACATACTTTGAATGAGCAGGTAACCTAAACCCGCGTTTGCTCCTATCCATTCCCCCACAATTGCGCCAAGGACGCACATAGTAACTGAAATTTTTAGTGCAGAAAAAATATATGGTAAAGCCGCATATAAGCGCACTCTCCTAAAGGTCTGCGTCTTGGTGGCCGATAATACGTGCATCAACTCAAGAAGCTCAGGGTTTACCGCTCTGAACCCACGCACAGCATTTACCAAAGTAGGAAAAAAACTTATTAAAGCCGCAATGACAATTTTGGGCTCCAAACCATTACCAAGTATGATTTTCAATACCGGAGCAATTGCCACTATAGGAATAGTTTTTATTAAAATAGCTACAGGATAAAACATTTCCTCAACCGTAGCGTTATAAACAAAAGAAACTGCCACCAGTAATGCAATTGTGTTTCCTAATAAAAAGCCCAAAAAAGCTTCCGTAATTGTTGGAACACTATTTGATAGCAAAAGATGGATGTCCTCCTTTATGGCAGCACCTATCACGGTTGGGGATGGGACTAGATAATCGGGAACGCTAAACGCCCAAGTAATGAATTGCCACAAGCTCAAAACAATAATCATTCCAAACACAGCCATGGTATTCGTTCTAATTGGACCTTTGAAAAAGGGGCTCTTCTTAGAATTTTCTGAATAGTTGTTATTATTCTCAAGATTGAGCTCTCTGACGTCATTCATAACACTATCCCTCGTTTAACATTCCACGCAACTGTGCCACATGTTCTCCCATTTCGGGACTATCTTTTAGTTCTATTGGACGGTCATCCGGTAGGTTTATTTCCAAAATATTACTTATAACACTGGGTCTACGGCCCATAACAAACACCCGTTGGGAGATAAAGGCAGCCTCTTGTAGGGAATGGGTTACAAAAACAACTGTCATTCCACTCTGTTTCCAGATCCTTAATAATTCAACATTCAGTGTGTCCCTTACTAATTCATCTAAAGCCCCAAAAGGTTCGTCCATAAGGAGAATGCGGGGCCTCGTTATTAATGCGCGAGCAATTGATACACGTTGTTGCATACCTCCAGAAAGCTCAGAAGGTCTTGCATTTTCAAAACCTGAAAGTTGAACCAGTTCTAGTGCCTCTTTTGGATCCATAGCTACATCGGTCTGTTTAATATTTTGACCAATCTCAAAAGGTAATAAAATATTTTCCATCACAGTAGCCCAAGGCAATAATACTGATTTTTGGAAGACCATAGAAAAATGGCGTTTTAATCTGGCTTCAGATGGTTCTTTATTGAAAATTTTCACTGAACCTCTAGAGGGTCTTATAATATCAGCAATTACTCGCAGCAAAGTAGATTTTCCACATCCCGAGTGACCTATCAAGGAAACAAATTCACCGACTTTTACCTCGGCTGAAACTGATTTTATTGCTTCAAGACTATCGTTTTCTCTTTCAAAAGTAACCCCAATATCTTTTAATTGGATAGCTACTCGGTCAACTTTTTCTGATGACCGAGTAGTTTTATCTCTTAGTTTATTCACCGCTTAATTCTGTTTGCTGCATTAAGCACCACATCACTAAACATATCCTCGGCGGTTAAGCCTTGCTTCAGTTCACCAATCGACACGTAAACATCGATAACTTCCTGCCACCTGTCTGAGGAAATATGTCCCCACCCATGTTTAGCTGTATCTTCAGAGTACATATATCCATCTGTAGTTGCTGTTAATGAATTGAGTTGCTCATCAGACTTTAGTGCTGGCAGATAATCTATAAGTATTTCGATTGTTTTCTCAGGATTATCGGATGCGAATGCCCAGCCTTTTTGAACGGCTTCAAAAAATGCTACCAACATTTCCTGATCATCTTCCAAGGTCTCTTTTCTGACCATGTAAAAATTAGACTGTAAAGGTAAACCATTGTCAAAAATTGCCTGAGAATTACAACAATCTGGGAGCGCTCTTATTGGAGCCATTTGCGCAAAATTAATTGGCCATGCCGCCACCGCATCAACTTGATCCTGAAGCAAACCAGGCACACCTGCTTGCACCCAAGTTACATCTTCAAATGTCATACCATGATGAGACAATACACCTTTTATGAAAGGTATTGCGCCTTGACCTGCACCTATTCTTTTACCAGCCCAATCTTTGACACTTTCAATTCCAGCGCCTTTTCTTGAAAACCAGGTAAGTGGAGCTTTTTGTAATGCCGCACCGAACGATACAATTGGTAGTCCTCGGTTAACACTGTACATTACCTGAGGTCCATAACCTAAGGCTATGTCAGCCGTTCCACTGACAAGTTCCTGTACAGTATTAGAGCCCGGCCCACCCGGTAAAATTGTAACATCAAGTCCTTTTTCAGAAAAATATCCATTTTGCATTGCAATTATTTCACCAGAAAATCCTGAATTTGCAAACCAAGGCAATTGTAGAGTAATCTGCCTATTTTCTGCATTTGCTATACCAATAAAGGAAAATATACTCATTGAAACAACTACAATTGATTTTATTAAACGATTAAATTTTATCATGATCCCCTCCAAGTTATAAAGCTGTGGAACTTTTGCCCATGAGATTCCATTCACAGCTAAAAAAAACTTTATTATCTAAAATTAATTTTTGTTATTCTTTATTAAGAAGTTGATATAAGCTTTGGTTATATCAATCAGCCAAAGCGATATAAATTTTTAAAGCTTTGTTTTAATTAATGTTTCAGTGACAATCTTTATCAATTTGTTATAGTGTGATATTTTTTCTATGCCTTTTCGAAAAGCTAAACCTGTATCAAATAAAAACTCATTTGGTTCAAAAGGAACGGTTGTAACCCCTTTACCAATCGGTGTGTCCATAAGAAGACTGGTATCAAATATCAAATAATTATCATTTCGAACCAGTTCCAAGCTTGCAAACATTGAACTTGTTTCAATTGCAACTTGTGGTGGGGAAAGGTTTTTTAATCTCATAATTGACAATAATTTTTCAAAGACCTCTTTAGAATAATGGTTCTGGACAAAAGGGTATTTTGCAATAGCTCTTGAAATCTTTTGTTTTTGTAGCTGGAATATAGGATGGTTTTCGGAAGCCATAATAACTAATCTTGCTTGCCCTAATTTTATAGACGAAAACCCCGGCATTAAAATTCTATTATCCAGGACTCCTGCAAAGATATCAATTTTACCTATCTTTAAACCTTTAGATAACTCATCAGTGTTTCCAGAGGAGACGCTTAATTGATGTTTAGGGAATAATTTTCTAAACTTCTTTGCTGCATGTGGAAGGTAAGTAGAGGACCAAACTCCTTGGGCGCCAATTCTTATTGTAGCTTTTCTATTTTCTAAGATATTACTTACTTCTTGCAATGCGTGCTCATACTCTAGGGCAATTAACTCAGCGTGTTTCAAGAACGCCTGCCCAGCCTCAGACAGTTCTGCTCCACGCGTATGTCTATAAAATAGATCAGTGCCCACTATTTCTTCAAATTTTCGTATGTTTTTAGATAGGGCAGGTTGGGAAATTCCTAGCTGAGTTGCTGCTCTCGAAATACTTCCCTCCTCTGCAGTAGCAATAAACTGATGCAATAATGTTAAGTTGGGTACTATTCGAGACATGCTTACACCATAACCAATTGGAATAGATATTTCCTATATAAATATTTGCTGAATTTTTAATTTAAGTCAAAATATTAGAGATGGTGACACATAAAAACAGTCCTACTGCAGTTGATGATCGTAAATCGCCAGAACAGTAGACAAAGCAAAGGCCTCTTACTCCCATTAGTATTATCTATGTGTCACCATTTAATTGATTTAAGGAAATAATATGGTAAAATTTTTGGGTAAGATAAGTGATACAGTTGAACAATCAACGCCTTGGTGGCCGGAGCCAAAAAGTAAAAAAGACTTATCGCCAAATATAATAACAATTGTTTTCGATGACACAGGTTGGTCTGACTTTGGATGTTTTGGATCTGAAATTAATACACCTAATATCGATAATCTGTCAAAAAATGGTTTGAGATATACTAATTTTCATGTGACCCCTCTGTGCTCTCCAACTCGAGCATCTATGATGACGGGCCTTAATCATCATAAAATTGGAATGCGGAACCTATCAGATACAGATACCGGCTTCCCAAATTCACGTGGTGTTGTGAATAAAAAATTTCCTTTTTTATCTGAACGATTACGCAAAGAGGGCTATGGGACATACATGATTGGGAAATGGCATCTAGCGCCTGCTCATGAACTGACTCCAGCCGGTCCTTACGAAAACTGGCCAATAAAACGAGGATTTGACCGTTATTATGGTTTTTTGGGTGGTTGTACCGACCAATATCTGCCTGAATTAGTTCAAGATAACCATATGATAGATCCTCCTGAACAAGTAGGTTACCATTTTAGCGAAGATATGGTGGAAAAAGCTAAAACCTACATGCAGGATCACGTGACGTTTAGAACCAATACTCCTTTTTTTTTAAATTTTTGTTTTGGAGCCACCCATGCACCAATCCAAGTTGATAGAAAGTATATTGATCCTTACGTGCCTGTCTTCGAGAAAGGTTGGGATCAAACTCGAGAAGATAGACTACGCAAACAAAAAGAAATGGGATTGATACCAAAAGATACTGAGCTCGTTCCACGAAACTCAAAAGTACGGCCTTGGAAACAGCTAAATGACGATGAAAAAAAGTTATATACTAGGCTCCAAGCATCATATGCTGGATTTTTAGAGCATTCTGACGAGCAAATAGGTAAACTTGTTTCCGAGCTTGAGAGACTTGAAATACTTGAAAATACTATAATCATGGTGATGGCAGACAACGGCTCTAGCCCTGAAGGAGGTGAGAATGGCGCTGTAGATGTTAATGCACCTTATGGTAGGGCTCCCGAAAATGTAGCCGATATGATAGGCCGGCTAGATGACATCGGAGGCCCAAAAGGGCCAGCTCACTATCCCGAAGGCTGGGCAGTTGCTGGTAATGCTCCTTTTAGACGATATAAGCAGTGGGTAGAACTTGGCGGTGTACGGTCGCCCCTTGTGGTAAGTTGGCCAAACGGTATCAATGCGCCTGGCAGTTGTCGTAATCAGTTTCTTCATATTGTTGATTTGGCACCAACTTTAATGGAGGTTTCCGGTAAAAACATTTCAAATCAATTCGATGGATCAAGTTTTTTTCCAACTTTTTCAGATGCAACCGTACCGAGCCCCAGAAATGTCCAGTATTGGGAAATGTTTGGACGCAGAGCTGTTTATGCAGACGGTTGGAAGGCAGTTTCAGAGCATGAAAAGGGAGACGATTACGACAAAGATATCTGGCGATTGTATAACACTAAAAACGATTTTTCCGAATGCCATGACGTGGCCCTCAAACATCCTGATAAATTGAAAAAAATGAAAGATATTTGGTGGGCAGAAGCAAAAGTCAACAGTGTTTTTCCATTAGATGATCGTTCCATAGTGGATATTATAGATTTTCGGCAACCTAATGGCTTAATGTCGAGAAAGGAAATTACTTTATATCCTAACCAAGGTCATATTCCTCAAATGAGTATGATAACTTCATCCGAAAGATCTATGAAAATAACAGTCAATTTTTCAAACTATACTTCAGGTACCGAAGGTGTTTTGATATCGAGCGGCGAGAGCCTTGGCGGTTATTCACTTTATATTTTAAGTGGTAAATTGTACTTTGAACACATTCGTATGGGCAAACGGATGGAAATTAATGGTATGTTACCAAAAATCTTAAAGAGCTGTAGCCTAAAGATGAATGTCCAAGCAGATTATTCTGCAAAAATAGACCTAAAAGCTAATGACAACCAAATTGGACATGGAAGAATTCCAAGAATTTCAAATCATTTGTCATTTTATGGAATGGATATAGGAAGAGATGCGGCTCAGAGAGTGTCCAAAAATTACGAAACCGAGTTTGTTTTTCCAAAAAACAAATTAAAGAAAATAAGTATGAGGTTCTATGACAATTTAAATGCTGAAGAATTAGCATCTTCTATTGAACTCACAGAATAAACTTATTTGGTAGCTACTGCTTAAGGAAAAACTTTGACACAAAAGAAGCCAAACATTCTATGGATATGCACAGACCAACAAAGATTTGATACCCTAGGATCTTCAGGAAATACCTTTGTTAAAACCCCAAACCTGGACAACCTAGCCGATGAGTCTGCAAACTTCACAAATAGTTTTGTACAAAGCCCAATTTGTATGCCGAGCCGCGCTAGCTTTCTTACTGGACGGTATCCACGAACCACGCGTTTGAGACAGAACGGTCAAACAATCCCAATTGAAGAAATGCCAATCAGCAGAATATTGAGGGACGCTGGATACTATTGTGGGTTAGTTGGAAAATTTCATCTTTCTCCAAGTGCACCAGAGGTTAACGAAACAATCGAAAGACGTTTTAATGATGGCTATAATGAGTTCAATTGGGCCGGTGATCCTCAAAACCAATGGGGCAATCACAGTGGATACAGTAAATTTCTTCATGACAGTGGTCAGAAATTTAAAACGCCAATTCACCCAGATTGCAAATATATAGAAATAGGAATGCCCAAAGCATTTCATGAAACAACATGGTGCGCAAATACAGCAATTGAATTTATAAAACGTCAAAGTAAAAATACGTCTCCATGGATGTTTTCGATGAATATGTTCGCACCACATCATCCGTTCAACCCACCAATGGAAATGCTTGAGCGCTATATTTCTAAAATAGAATCTATTCCACTTCCAAATGCTTTCGAGGATGATTTATCTCTTAAACCACCTTATCAAAATATAGATTCAAAGGGCGCATATGGCCAAACTCTACCCTATCACAAAGGCCTTTCAACGAACGACCATAGAATGATTAGGGCTGCCTATTGGGCTATGTGTGATCTTGTTGATGATGCCGTTGGCAATGTGTTAGACGCACTTGAACGGTCAGGACAAAAAGATGACACGATTGTAATTTTTATGTCTGACCACGGTGAAATGCTAGGAGACCATGGAATCTATTTAAAGGGTCCATACTTTTATGATCCTGCCATAAGAGTTCCATTTATGATGCGATATCCTAGAAAAATAACTCCAGGTGAAAAAATAGGACTTACTGAATTAGTTGATGTCGTACCCACTCTTCTGGAAGCTTGTGATCTGGAGATACATGAAGGAATTCAAGGACAATCTTTGTGGAATGATTTAGCTATAAATAAGCAATATACGGGTCGAGACAGCGTTTATTGTGAATATTATAATGCGATGCCACATCAAAAAACACCAAAGCCTCAACTTACTATGATCCGTACTGAAGAGTTTAAACTAATCGTGGATCACACAAATGATTGTGGTGAACTTTATCATTTGACAGAAAATCCTTCAGAGACGATTAATTATTGGTCTGACAAAAATTTCATCGAAATAAAATCAGAACTTTTGACACAATTAACTCACAGAATGGCTTTTACAGTCGACCCATTGCCAAAACGAATTGCTGATTGGTAGCTAATCATCGCTTACCAAAGTATAGTTTTTTAAAAAAAGTTTTAAGTAAAATTTTAACAAATTTGAATCAATTTCTTGATGCGTTTAGAAAGCTAGGTTAACATTTTGCGACGGCAGAGCGCCGACAAGGGAGAAAAAAATGAATCTTAAAAAAATAATGTTGGCCACAACTGCTACAGCCATGCTGTCTAGCAGTGCAATGGCGGCCGATGATGGACTAATTGTATTTGACTGGGCAGGCTATGAAGATGAAGGCTTTTTCCAAAAATACGTTGCTAAACACGGTGGTTCACCGACGTTTGCATTTTTTGGGGAAGAAGAAGAGGCATTCCAAAAATTGCGTGCCGGATTTAAAGCCGATGTATCTCACCCCTGTAGTCAATCTGTATCTAAATGGCATGAAGCTGGTTTGCTCGAGCCACTCGATACTTCTCGGATAGATCTTTGGGCCGATGTTAACCAAGAGATGGCGGAAGCCTTTAAGATTGATGGTGGTTATTACATGCTTCCAATGGATTGGGGATCAACCGCCTTAACCTATCGTACTGATCTGGTTGATGAAGCCAAGATGAATACACTGGCTGTTTTTTTGGATCCAGCTTATGGTGGGCGCGTAGCTCTTCCCGATAATGTCGACGACGTCTACGCTCTGGCCTATCTAGCAACTGGCGTAAGCGATTGGTCAAAAGCTACCGATGCTGACTTCCAAGCAGCCAACAAATGGTTGCGAAAAGCACACCAAAATGTACGTGCGTATTGGGCTGATGGAGCCGAGTTGGCTCAACTCATGGGAAGTGGTGAAGTCGTAATATCATGGGCGTGGAATGAAACCCCAGTGACAATGCAAGGTGAAGGCCAGCCTATTGGAGTCAACCGTTCAACAGTTGAAGGATCTTCTACCTGGTTTTGTGGCTATGTTAATTTAGCAAATGGACCAAACTCTGAAGATAAAATGTATGATTTCTTCAATGCGTGGATGGATCCCGGTTCAGCCGATTACATCGTGAACGAATGGGGCTATGGACACGGAAACGAAAGTGCCATGATAGCCATGGGCCCAGACGCACTAGTGTGGGCTGGTTTAGGCCCGGTTGATGTTCCTGTTTTGGCTCAAAAACCAATGGACCAACAATTACGTGAAAAAATGATTGCGGAATTTGAGAAAATCAAAGCCGGTTTCTAAAGAGTTAATCTTAAACAAAATCAAAAGAGCACCAATAGGTGCTCTTTTTTTATTTACTTTAGCAAAAGTAGCGACGACGTACTCCAGCCAATTCGAGCTTTTGCACCAACTTCTAGCACTTCTCGACCGGCCGTATTTCTCATAGTGACAGTAATTGGATCCTGCTTTGAGGGTAATTTGACATCATAATAGGTCATATCTCCATAGTAAGACACTTCAGTTACCTCAGCCTCCACTTCACGTTCAGAAGTTTGAGAGCCCATTAAAATTGTTAACATCTCTGGTCGAACACCTACAGAATTACACCCATCAAGACCGCCTGTAGCTTGATCTAATGTCAGCGTTAATTTTCCTAATGATTGGACCTCAACCTCCACATTTTTACCAGACGAAGCTAAAACTTTAGCATCTAAAAAATTCATCAAACCGATAAAAGATGCGACCTTTCGCGTGCTAGGCTTCCCATAAAGTATCTGTGGCGAAGCAACTTGTTCAATTTTTCCGTCAAACATTACTGCTATGCGGTCTGACATGGTCAGCGCTTCTTCTTGATCATGAGTGACCAAAACGAAAGTAATACCAACAGCTCGCTGAAGACGACGCAACTCTGACTGCATCTGTTCACGTAATTTTTTATCTAATGCCGATAGAGGCTCATCGAGTAATAGCACTCTAGGCTTTAAAACTAATGCACGGGCTAAAGCCACACGCTGTCTTTGTCCCCCAGACAATGCATGCGATGCTCGATCATCGAAACCTTCCAGCCCAACCATATTAATTGCTTCGGCGACACTCGCGTTGATTTCTGCTTTAGGGAGCTTTCGGGCTTTTAAGCCATACGCTATATTTTCAGCTACACTCATATGGGGAAAAATAGCATAGCTTTGGAACACCATATTTGTTGGCCGGATATTTGCTGGAACCCCTTCCATCGAATTACCATCAATATGAAGGCTGCCCGAAGACAATGTCTCAAAACCTGCTATGGCACGTAATAAAGTTGTTTTTCCACAGCCAGATGGTCCAAGAAGTGAGAAAAATTCACCTGTTTCGATATCTAAATTGATCTGTGATAAAGCCTGAAACTCTCCGTAAAACTTATCAAGACCACTAAGCCGAATTATTGGATGTGTCATAGGAAACCTCCCGTATTTTCTATACCGGTTTTGCGTATTCCACGACGTCGGAAATAATCAGCAATTAATAGTAATCCAATGGATATAAGCAATAAAACGGTACCTAAGGCCATTAGACTTGGCAATTTAGCAGGAAACCGTAGTTGGCCCCAGATGTAAACTGGCAGCGTTGGCTCTGTTCCGGCTAAAAAGAAAGCAATTATAAATTCATCCAAGGAAATTGTAAAAGCAATCAACAAACTCGCAACAATGCCAGGCATTACCAAAGGAAAAATTACTAGCCAAAATGTATTCCAGCGAGTTTGTCCTAAATCGAATGATGCCTCTTCCAAGCTTTTATCCAAATTCATGAAAGCAGAAGACAAAATAGCAATGCAAAAAGGTGTACAAATCAAGATGTGTCCCATGATGATGCTCCACAGGGACAATTCAAAACCCATTTGGATAATAACAACCAATAAAGAGACACCAATTATGATCTCAGGAAGCACCATAGGTAGCATCACAAAGCCCATTATCGATCGGCGTCCAAAAAAAGAAAATCGCGTCGATGCACGGGCAGCCAGAACAGCCAGCAGCGTTGAGAATACTGAAGTTATTACAGCAATAAGTAGACTGTTGCGTGCAGCAACATGTAAGGTTTCAGTATCAAACAATACTAAAAACCATTCTATGGTGAACCCTGAAAGAGGGAATGAAACAATACTGCTAGCATTAAAAGCAAACACTGGTAGCAGGACTGCCGGGGCATAAAGGAATACCAGGAAGAAACCAATAAACCATTTAAAAAAACGTCCTTTTCTCATCATCAGCTTGGCCCCCGAACATATTTTCGGTTCAACCATAAGAAGGCTAAAGCAAAAAATGTTACAATTCCCATGGCTGAAATTGCAAGTGCTGAACCTAATGGGGCATTATTGGCCTTCTTAAACTGCAATTCAATCATATTAGAAATCATCAATCCATTTGGACCACCAACCAAACGTGGAGTGACATAGTCACCAATAGTTGGAATAAAAACAATGATAGTGGCAGCGATCACACCTGGCATTGAAAGCGGCAAAGTAACTCGAAAAAACCGACGGAGGGCGCTGTCACCTAAATCCTCTGCTGCTTCGATCAGAGAGCGATCAACACGCTCTAGGGCCACAAAGATGGGTAAAATAGCAAAGGGGATCCAAGCATGAGCAAGTGTAAGCACCACGGCATTTTGATTATATAAAATGAAACTCAACGGCTCATTGATAATCCCTAACCCAGTGAGGCTCCCGTTTATAACGCCATTGTACCCTAGAATAACTTTCCATAAAAAAATACGCATAAGGTAACTGGTCCAGAATGG
>MDSW01214978.1_pt1 | contig 12964 bp, 14 predicted proteins | sample 811171 | NCBI WGS metagenome assembly MDSW01 (sample SAMN05326641, study PRJNA326480) | marine metagenome | isolation source: seawater | place: Atlantic Ocean: North West | collected 2012 | reverse complement strand
TCACTAATTTTACCATCAATTGACAAATATATTGAATTAATAGTAAAATCCCTTCTTTCAGCATCAACTTTCCAATCATTGGTGAATTCAATATCTGTTTTTCGTCCCTTATGATTTATATCTCTTCTTAAAGAAGTAATTTCGAATTTTTTATTATTTATTTTAACAATTATGGAGCCGTATTTTAATGCATAATCATTGTATTGGATTTTATTTTGTAATAACAATTTTATTATATTTCCAGGTTTGCTATTTGCAGCTATGTCAATGTCTTCAATTTGTTTAGATAATAATACATCTCTTAAACACCCACCTACAAATCTTATTTCTATTTTTTCTTTATTAAATATTTCAATTAATTTATTTACTTCATTTAATGACAAAAAATTTTCTAGAAGATTATTACCTTGAATATCAGTTTGAACCTTTTCCATTTAATACTATATAATATAGGAATTCAATGAGAGAAACTCCAAATAAAATATTACAAAATATAAGGCTTTTATTAAGAAATGGTGCTGAAGATCGTAACCATGGATTTCATTTACCTGTATTTTCAAATATTAATGCTAGTCATTTAATTAGTTCAAAAATAGTTGTTTTGAGGCATTACGATGAGAAAAAAAATATATTAAATTTTCATACTGATATTAGATCAAATAAAGTCAATAATTTAAAAAAAAATCCAAATACTTTTTTTTTATTTTATGATAGCAAAATAAAAATTCAACTAAAAATTAAAACTGTTTCAACAATAAATTTTAATAATGAAATTACTCAAAACTGGTGGTCTAAAACTAACTTGTCTAGTAGAAAATGTTATTTAACAAAAAAAAATCCAAGTTCATATACTAATAAAGCTGAAGATGGACTACCTAAGCATTTGAAAGGTGTTAATCCCAAATTAGATGAAAGTGAACAAGGATATAAAAATTTTGTTGTTATTACAAATAATATTAATGAGATAGAATGGCTCAATCTTTCTGCAAAGGGGCACAGGCGTTTATTAATAAATTTTGATAAAAAAATTAAAAAATTTAATTGGTTAATTCCCTAAAATAGAAGCTTTTTGTAATTTATTTTCAATTCTATTTGACTTATTAATAGTCTATTCGTAAGAGAGTCCATATTTTAAGAAATAGCCATGAAAAGAACATATCAACCCAGTAAAGTAGTTAGAAAAAGAAGACACGGCTTTCGTGCACGAATGGCCTCAAAGGCAGGTAGGCAAATTTTGTCACGCAGAAGAGCAAAAGGAAGAGCTCAACTTAGCACTTAATAAGGCCTTATGGCCCATTCTTTAAAAGTTATAAGTAAAAGATCAACTTTCGTACTTGTCAGAAGTAAAGGAAAATTTATAAAAGGAGAATCTTTTAACCTTCAATTTCTAGAAAATAGTATTCTAGAAAATAGAATATATGTTGGATATACTGCAACAAAAAGATTAGGCAATGCTGTAAAAAGAAATAAAGCTAAAAGAATTATGCGGGAATTAGCAAAAAAAGTTATTACAAAATATGGTAAAATAAATTCATATTATGTGTTAATAGCAAAAACTAAAATTTTTGAGATTGCTTTTGAAGCTCAAAAAAATGAATTAAAAAAATTAATTTCATGACTAGAAAAATATTTAATAGTATACTAATTTTACCTTTGATTCTTTTAATTAGATTATATCAATTTTTTGTATCACCGATTTTGAAAACCAACTGTAGATATTTACCTACTTGTTCAGAATATTCATTAATGTCTTTAAAAACACACGGTTTAATATTTGGATTAATTTTATCTTTTAAAAGAATTATTTCTTGTCATCCTTTTGGAGGAAAAGGTTATGATCCTGTTCCAAAAAAAATCAATAAAAAGTTTTAATTATGGGAGAACAAAAAAATTTATTTTTAGCAATTGCAATTTCAATAGCTATAATAGTTATATTTCAATTTTTGTTTCCTCAACAAACTGTTATTCAGCCAACACAGATTGAAAATATATCAGAGAATTCATTAACTTCTATTGATCAAGAATTTCAATCTGAAAAGCAAGGTGTACAAACAAAGGAAGAAATAATTCCTTTAAATAAGCGTGTAGAAATTTTGACTTCTTCATTAAAAGGATCGATAAATTTAAAAGGAGCTGTTCTAGATGATTTAATTCTTTTAAATTATAAAGAGTCTCTTGATAAGAATTCCAAAAACATAACATTGCTAGCACCAGAAAAAACTAAAAACCCCTACTATATTGAAATAGGTTGGAAAAGTCTTAATCAAAACCAAAATGACATAGAGCTGCCAAATCTGGAAACTCAGTGGAAAACATCATCAAATACATTGTCTCCAAACAAGCCTATAACTCTATCTTGGACTAATAAACAAAATATAACATTTAAAATTAAATACCAAGTTGATGATAAATATATGTTTAATATATCTCAACAAATTACAAATGACTCTTCTTTAACATTCGATATTTTTCCTTATAGATTAATTAAAAGAATAAACCGACCAGATACAATAAATTTTTTTATTTTACATGAAGGCTTAATCAGTCTTTTAGATGATGAACTTTTAGAAAAAAGTTATGATGATTTATTAGATGATTGTTCAACTTCCTTACAAAACAAAAGTAGTTTTTGTGATCATAAAACTAAAGGCGGTTGGTTAGGTTTTACAGATAAGTACTGGATGACAGCATTAATACCTAACTCAGAAAATGATATTAATGTAAATTATAGACATAGCAATAGTGGCAATGACAGCTATAGGGCTGGTTATGCGGGTCAGATTTTTAATATTAAACCAAATACAAATTACGTTTATGAAGGAAAAATATTTGCGGGTGCCAAAATATTAAAAATCCTTAACCGCTATCAAAAAGATGAAAAAATTAGCAGATTTGATGATGCTATTGATTGGGGATGGTTTAGCTTCCTAACTAAACCTATTTTCATAGCAATAAATTGGTTCTATGGAATTGTAGGGAATTTTGGAATTGCAATTGTTGTTTTCACAATATTAATGAGAATCATACTATTTCCTCTAGCTCATACCTCTTTTAAATCCATGGCGAAAATGAAAAAACTACAACCTGAAATGCAAAGACTAAAAGAAACTTATCCAGATGATAGACAAAAGATGCAACAAGAATTAATGGCTTTGTATAAAAAAGAAGGAGCAAATCCTGTGGCTGGATGCTTGCCAATACTTTTTCAAATACCTATCTTTTTTGCATTATATAAAGTTCTCTTTGTAACAATTGAAATGTACCACGCTCCGTTTTATGGTTGGATACATGATCTTTCAGCTCCAGATCCTATGGGAATCTTAATTCTATTCGGCCTCTTACCTTGGGATGTTCCAGAATTATTATCTTTAGTTAACATTGGAATTTTACCAATCTTTATGGGCTTTACTATGTGGCTTCAACAAAAATTAAATCCAGCACCAACAGATCCTACTCAAGCAAAAATTTTTGCAATTTTACCATTTGTATTTACGTTTATTTTAGCAGGTTTTGCTGCAGGACTTGTGTTATATTGGTCAGTAAATAATATTCTTTCAATAGCACAACAATGGATCATCCAAAGAAAAATTTTAGCTAAACCTGATGCCTAATGGCCATAAGATTTTAAATAATTTTTTTTCCAATAATAAATTTTTGGGTTCATATGATGATGTTAAAATGATGCCTTATTCAAATTTTTCAGAATTTTGTTTTGTTGGAAGATCAAATGTTGGTAAATCAAGTATACTCAATGCAATTACCAAAACTAAAAATTTAGCTAAAACAAGCAAAACTCCTGGACGAACTCAACTAATAAACTTATTTGAAATAAGTAAATTAATAAATATAGTAGATTTGCCTGGTTATGGATATGCTAAAGTTCCATTAATTATTAAAGAAAAGTTATCTTACTTAATTGAGTCATATTTAATTAGCAGATCTAATCTAACTAAAATTTTTTTGCTAATTGATTGTAAAGTGGGGATAAAAAATTCTGATTTAGATATGATTGATTATATAAAGATTTCTGAAAAAGAATTTTCAATTATTTTAACCAAAAGTGACAAATGCTCTATAAATATTAAAAATCAGCAAATTAAAAATATTAATTCACTTTTAAAGGTATTTGATAAAAATTCTTTGAATATTCACCTAACTAGTTCAAAAAATCATGAGGGAATAACAGATATACAAAAAGAAATTTTTAATTTAAAAAAAACAAATGAAATTTGATTTTTTATCTAAAAAAGAAAAAATAAGATTTATAAATAAAGCTTCAACTTTAGTTGAAGCTCTTCCCTATATTAGAGAACACGCTAATAAAAATATTGTAATTAAATATGGTGGGCATGCAATGGGAAACAAAGAGCTCTCAAAAAGTTTTTCACAAGATATCTGTTTATTAAAAGAAATTGGCATAAATCCAATTATTATTCATGGAGGAGGTCCTCAAATTGCTAAAGAGTTAATGAAAAAAAAGATTAAAAGTAATTTTATTGATGGATTAAGGGTCACTGATAAAGAAACAATAAAAATTGTTGAAAAAATTCTTTTCAAACAAATTAATAAAAAGATAGTTAATGAAATAAATATGAACGGAGGAAAAGCAATAAGTATGTCAGGTTGTAAAAATAATTTAATAAAAGTGACTAAATTAAATATTAGTAAAAATAATTTTAATCAAGATTTGGGCTTTGTTGGCAATCCAAAGAAAATTGATATAAAATTCATTAAAAAAATTATTAACAAAGGTCAAATTCCTGTCATAGCTCCACTAGGTGTAGATCAAAAAGGAAATACATATAATATAAATGCTGATACAGCTGCAGGTGCAATTGCAGGTAGTATAAAATCTAGTAAACTTTTACTTTTAACTGATGTATCTGGAATTCTTGACAAAAAGAAAAAATTAATTTCTTCAATATCGGTAAAAAAAGCTAATAAAATAATTTTAGAAAAACATATAAAAGGTGGAATGAAGCCAAAAATTTTGACTTGTATAAATGCTATTAAAAAAGGAGTGAGAGAAGCTACTATTCTTGATGGAAGAATCCCTCATTCAGTAATTTTAGAATTATTCACAGAACATGGTATAGGTACACAAATTTATTCCTAGGTATTCAAATGAAAAATATAAATGAAAATATAGAAACTTGGATATTTGATTTAGATAATACTCTTTATTCAGCTGACTCAGGAATCTTTCAACAAGTTGGTGATTTGATGGGTAAGTTTGTTTCAAATCATCTTAAAATAGATATTAAAGAAGCAAAAAAAATACAAACAAAATACTACAAAGAGCATGGCACTACTTTGAGAGGGATGATGGATAATCACAATGTAAGTCCTGATTATTTTTTGGAAGAAGTTCATAAATTAGACTATTCTATAGTTGAACCAAATTTGAAATTAAACAAAGAACTCTCTAAACTTAAAGGAAATAAAATTATATATACAAATGCAAATTTAAAGCATGCAAAAGATGTTCTTTCTAGACTTGAATTAAGTAATATGTTTGATTTTATTTTTGATATAAAAATGGCTAAATATATACCTAAACCTGAAATTACTCCCTACAATCAAATTATTAAAGAATTTAATATAAATCCTAAGAGGGCAATTATGTTTGATGATATTGCAAAAAATTTAGTTCCAGCAAAAAATGTTGGATTCACTTCTGTTTGGATTGATGTTGGATATGAAAATTTTAGTGATGATATAGAAAATTCAAAAGAATATTTAGATTTTCAAACAAATGATTTGTGCTCGTTCTTAGATAAAGTTAATAGAGGTATAATATGAAAGAATTAATTAAAATTATTAATGACGCATTTGAAGAAAAAGATAATATTAACATAAATACCAAAGGAATAATTAGAGAAAGTGTGAATACTACCTTAGATCATTTAGATAAAGGTCTAATAAGAGTATGTGAAAAAAATAATGGAGAATGGTCGGTTAATCAATGGATTAAAAAAGCCATTTTGCTTAGTTTTAGATTAAATGATAACGAAGCATTATCAGGACCTTACTCAACTTGGTTTGATAAAGTAAAAGGAAAGACTGCAGGTTGGTCAAAAGAGGATATGATAAAATCAGGTTTTCGTTATGTCCCTAATGGAGTCATTCGCAAATCTGCATTCATAGCAAAAGGTGTTGTTTTAATGCCATGTTTTATTAATTTAGGAGCGTATGTAGATGAAGGCACTATGATAGATACTTGGGCTACTGTTGGCTCTTGTGCTCAAGTAGGTAAAAATTGCCATATTTCAGGGGGAACTGGCATAGGAGGAGTTTTAGAGCCTCTTCAAGCAAACCCTGTAATAATAGAGGATAATTGTTTTATAGGAGCTCGGAGCGAAGTTGCTGAAGGTGTTATTGTAGGAGAAGGGTCAGTATTGTCTATGGGTGTATTTATTGGGGCTTCAACAAAAATTATAGATAGATCATCAGGTGAAATTTATATGGGTAAAGTACCTCCTTATTCAGTGATTGTTCCAGGCTCTTTGCCTGGTAAAAATCTTCCTGACGGATCTACAGGCCCATCTTTAAGCTGTGCAGTAATTGTAAAAAAAGTTGATGAGAGGACTAGATCCAAAACATCTATAAATGATCTTTTGCGTGATTAATGAGAAAAATTAATTTTGATTTTATAAACTTAACTCAAGAATTAGTTAAATGTAAAAGCATAACACCAAATGATGATGGGGCCTTAGATATAGTTGAAGATCATTTAAATCATTTAGGTTTTAAAAATAATAGACTTGTTTTCAAAGAAAAAGATTACGAAGATGTAGATAATTTGTTTGCATCAATTGGCAATAGTGGAAAACATCTAGCATTTGCTGGACATACAGATGTAGTCCCTCCAGGCAATATAAAATCTTGGAAATTCAATCCTTTTTCTGCAACTATAGAAAATGGCAAACTGTATGGAAGAGGTGCGGAAGATATGAAATCTAATATTGCTTGTTTTATTTCAGCAACTAATTCTTTTTTAAAAAAATATACTAAAAACTTTGGGGGGAAAATATCTTTTATAATTACCGGAGATGAAGAAAGAGAGGCAATTAATGGTACAAAAAAAATTATGGAATGGACAAAAAAAAATAATATAAAAATAGATAATTGTATTGTTGGTGAGCCAACTTCAAATCTTATAGTGGGAGATAAAATTAAAATAGGAAGAAGAGGATCAATTAATTTTTATTTATTAGTAAAAGGCATTCAAGGACATACTGCTAATTCACAAAGAGCAAGTAACCCTGCTCACTATTTAGTTAAAATGCTTAAAAATATAATTTCCAAACCTCTTGATGATGGTAATGAGTTTTTTTTACCAAGCTCTGTTCAAATTCCTACAATAGATGTAGGAAATTCAGCTCCAAATATTATTCCAGAAACAGCAACAGCAACAATTAATATTAGATTTAATAATCAACATACATGGGACAGTCTTAAAATTTGGATGCAAAATCATATAAATTCAACTTTTGAAAAAATTTCTAATGCTTCATGTACTTTTACAACTGAGAAAACTGGTGAATCATTTTTAACTGAACCTCGAGAGTTCTGCTCTTTAGTGTCACAATCAATTCAAGAAATAAATGGAACAAATGAAAAATTAGAACTAGCTACTGATGGAGGTACTTCTGACGCAAGATTTATCAAAGATTATTGCGAGGTTTTAGAACTGGGTACCATTAATAATACATTACATCAGATAGATGAGTATGTTAAAATTTCTGATCTTAAAAAATTACATGATATCTACTTAAAAATTTTAGAAAAATATTTTGAAAAAGTTTAGTATCCTTTTTTTAAGTTAACGTTGCTCTTTATTTTGCCTGTTTTTTTATAATAACAATATTTTTTATAAATATAAGCAACTGCCGTATCTAATACAGTGATACTTGCTACATGAGGAGTTATTGTAACATTAGGCAATTTCCATAAAGGGCTAGATTTTAATAAAGGTTCATTTTGAAATACATCCAAAGATGCTTCAAATTTTTTATTTTTCTTTAAATGATCAATTAAGTCCTTCTCATCAATTGTTGATCCTCTACCTACATTAATCAATAAAGCTTTTTTTTTCATTTTTTTTAAAAAGGATTTATTAATAAGATTATTTGTTTGTTGAGTTGATGGTAAAATATTTACTAAAATTTCACTTTGCTTAATAAATTTACTTAAGTCTTTTTTTCTATAATATACATTAAAAGGAAATTTTTTATTTGGAGGAGAATTTTTATAACCTATAATTTTGTATCCCATTTTAAAAAGTTTTTTAGCAACAAAAGAGCCTAAATAACCTAAGCCTAGAAATCCAACTGTAATGTTATGATTTAATTCAGTATTTATCTCGCCTAACCATTTTTTATTTTTTTTTGCATCAAAGTAAATCTTTAAATTTAATTGCTTTATTAATATTTGTGAAAATACATGATTAGTCATTCTTTCAGCCATAGAATTTTCTTTTATTCTTATAATAGGTTGTGAATTATAACTAGGTAAATTCAATATATGATCAACACCAGCCCCAGGAGAAAATATTAATTTTAAATTTGTTAGTTGTTTAAAATGCTTGTTAGGAATATTCCATAAAATAGCAATTTCAATTTTTGATAAATCTGGATTAGATCTTAATGTAACTATATTTTCATTTATAAAAATTTTTCTTAGGGCACTTAGCCACTCTTTTTGATTAGACCAATTACAATAAAAAAAAATATTCAAAAAAAGCTTACTCTTCTAAAATAAATAAATGTTCAACATTATCACTGCCATCAACATCAAAATCAGAAGTCAAAATAATTTTCTTTCCTAATATATTGATTGAAACACCACCGTCTCCACTGTTTAAACCTTTTTTGTTATTATATGGATTAATAACTATCTTTTTATTTTTGAAATAATTTTCTATATTTTTAACTTTGGGAATATCTGAACATAAACCTCCAAATTTCCAATCTAAAGATTTTTTTTGACATTCTAAAATAGCGAGACTGATTTCATTTTTAACAAGATAAAAATTATTTTCTGAACTTTTTATTTTATTAGATTTTTGTTCCTCAACATAAAAAATTGAAACAACAATTATTATGGAAATAATAATTAATAAAATTATTATTACTTCTGAAAATTTTGATAATTTTTTATTACTCATACAATGCAATCTAAATAATGTTTAATAACTTTTTTCCATGTAAATTCTTTTACAGCTCTAATTTTAGCATTTTTTCCTAATAAACTTAGCTTTTTTTTATCAGATAACAATTTGTTTAAAGAAGGAAGTAATTCTTTTTGTTTTTTTATTATAATACCTGTTTTATTGTGAAGTACCGCTTCAGGAGTCCCACCAATATTTGAAGCTATGGAAGGTATCCCAAAAAATGCTGCCTCTATGTAAGATATTCCAAAACCTTCTATAGAATTATTATGAGTTTCATTAAGAGTAGGCATAACCATTAAATCAGTATTTTCAAATAAATATTTTTTTTGATAGTTGTCGATGCTTCCAACAAATATAACATTTTTTTCAAGATAACTACTTTTAACTAATTTTTTTAGATTAGACATTTCTGGCCCCTCTCCAGCGATGATATATCTTATTTTTGGAAAATTAGTTATAAGCTTCTTAATTTGATTTATAATTAAAGAATGCCCTTTTCTCTTTTCAAGACGAGCTAAGGTAATCAAGATAGGGCCACCATCTATTTTAATAAAATTTTTTGATTTTTCTTTTCTAAGATCTTCAGCACCCGGGTAAACAAATGTTATATTCTTCTTTGTGGGAATTATTTTCTTAACTAAATTACATGTATATTTAGAGTTTGCTACTACTGCACTTACTTGATTGAGTGTAAAATTTATACGCTGTTTTTTTCTGATATTTTTTGATAATAACTCATTGCCATGGGCAAGGCATATTGTTGGTAAATTATTATTATTTATATATTTAATACAAAGTTCTAAACTTTTCCAAGTATCAGCTATTACGAGTTCGACTTTATTTGATTTAATGATTTTTTTAAATTCAAATATTTTTTTTCTTTGTCTATAAAATTTTATACCTTTAATTCTGTGAACTTTAATTATTTTACTATGTTTTTTATCAAAATTTGTATCAAGAATATTGTTATAGCTATCAGCTAATACTGTGACATCTTTTTTTTTACCCAAATTAATTGATAAATTACTAATTAAGCTTTCTATTCCCCCAAATCTACTTGGGAAGCACTGAGTTAATATTACAATCATATATAAAGAACTTATTAAATTTAAATATATCTATAAACAAAAAATATCAAAGGTATATCTACTTTTCAAAAATTAGATAAATATTAGATTAATTTAAAAAAATAAAAATTTTAAGGACAAAATTATAATTAAATAACTTTAATCTATTTATATTATTTAAATTTTTAAATAATTAGGAATTAGATATATGCAAAAAAAGCATATCTTAATTAATTTTTTATTGCTTTAATTGCATATTAATAAATATATATCTATTGAAAGAAGGAGGAGATTTATGTTTTTTAAGTCAATGATAAATGTACTAAATAGCACGTACGATTCAATTAATTACCATAAAATTGATGAAAATTTAATTAGATATTTTAAAACCGAATACGGTAATCAATGGAAAATAGCTCTTGGGCAATATCTATATAATGAAAATTCAAAAAAAAATAAAAAGGCAGCCTAAATTATTAGTTATTAGCTTAGGTTATAAAGGGCTAGTTACTTTTTGAAGCCAAATTCTTTCTTTTATATTTAATTTTGCCGACAATTTTTTGTAAACATTTTTATGATAATTATTAATCCACTCTACTTCTTCTAGACTCATTATATTTTTAAGAATAAGATCTCTGTCAATTGGCGCAAAAGAAATAGTGTCAAATCCTAAATTATTTTTACTTTTTTTATTTACTAATATTAAATTTTCAATTCTTATACCAAAATTACCTTCTTTATAATAACCTGGTTCATTAGAAAGAAGCATTCCTTCTTTTAATGATGTATCATTATATGTTCCAGGTTTAGAAATACGCTGTGGTCCTTCATGAACACTTAAGAAACTTCCAACGCCGTGCCCTGTCCCGTGATCATAATCACATCCAATTTCTTTCAAACTTTTTCTAGCCAAAAAGTCAAGAGAGGATCCTTTTGTTCCTTTTTTAAACAATGCTTTAGCCAAAGATATATGACCCTTAAGTACTCTTGTAAACTTCTCTCTTTGATCTCTAGTTGGTTTTCCAATAATTATTGTTCTTGTTATATCTGTTGTCCCATCAAAATATTGAGCTCCCGAATCCACTAAATAAATAGAATTTTTTTTAAATTTTAGATTTGAATCCTTTGTTTGTCTGTAATGTGGCAAAGCAGCATTTGCATTAATTGCTGAAATAGTCTCAAAAGATAATGAAAAAAATAACTTATTATTTTTTCTAAAATTATAAAGACGTTTAGCTGCTGAAATTTCATTTAATTTATCTAAATTTTTTAAATTCTTAAGAAAAAAAAGGTACTTAGTAACACTAAGACCATCTCTAATATTAGCTTTTTTAGCTCCGGCTATCTCTATTTTATTTTTTTGTGCCTTTAAAGAAAAACATGGATCAGGAAAATGTTTGAAAGCAATTTTGTTATTAACACATATAATTTTAAAATTATAATTTGTTTTTGTTGAGTCAAATCCTAATATTTTTTTTCCTTTTATGCCAGAAATATAATTCTTAATTAAACTAAAAGAATTAAAATTTATCTTTGGAGATAATATCTTTTTAATATGTTTAATTTTATAATTTTCAATAAAAAGTTCTACCTTACCTTTCAAAGGAATAATTAAATAAGAAATTGTTAGAGGATTATAAGATATATCTCTTCCTCTAAGATTTAATAACCAAGCTAATGAATCTAGAGATGTAATTAAATAGTAATCGATTTTTTCTTTTTTTAAAATTGATTGCAAAATTTTAATTTTTTTATTTATTGACATACCAGAATATTTTATAGGATGAATAAAAACTTTAGTTTTTGGATATCCAGGTTTATTTGTCCAAAATAAGTCTATTGGATTTTTTTTTAAAAATAATAAAGATGATTTATTATTATTAGTTATTTTTTCAAGTTTTGTTATTTCATTGATAGAGTGTAATGATGGATCAACTCCTAAATTAATCTTTGGAAATGTGTTTTTGTCTAACCAATTCCAATATTCATTTATATGTTTAACTTTAAATAATTTTTTGTTTAATTCTTGATTAGCTTGTAAAGTATATCTCCCATCAACGAAAATAAATGATTTTGATTGTAAAATAATAGCTTTTGCAGCAGATCCAGAAAAATTGCTTATCCACTTTAATCTTTGAGCATAAGAGGCAATATATTCATTAAAAAATTCATCTGTTCGATTGACTAAAAATATATCAATCTTGTTTTTCTTCATCCAAAATTGGATTGATTTTAAATTATTCATTTTTTTCATTAACAATATCTGAAAAAAAGGAATAATCAATATTACCACCTGATATTATTACAACAACATTTTTGTTTTTTAGTTTTAAATGATTTGAAAACAATGCCGAAGTAGCAACAGCACCTCCTGGTTCAGAAACAACTTTTAAATTTTCAGCAATTAAGATGATTGATTTTTTTACTGCACTATCACTAATTGATAAACCTCCTGATAGATTTAATTGATTAATTGGAAAAGTTATTTCTCCAGGTTGAGGAGCAAATAGAGCATCACAAATAGACCACGAATTTTTTTTATTTGAAACAATTTTATTTTTTTTTAAAGATAATTCAGTGTCATTTAAACTTTTAGGTTCAACTGAATAATTTCTAATTTTTGGATAAACATGTTTTAAATAAGTTGAAGTTCCAGCAATTAAGCCTCCGCCTCCACAACAACATAGGTATATATCAGGCTTAATATTTTTTTTTATTAAAT
>MDSW01055205.1_pt1 | contig 12964 bp, 10 predicted proteins | sample 811171 | NCBI WGS metagenome assembly MDSW01 (sample SAMN05326641, study PRJNA326480) | marine metagenome | isolation source: seawater | place: Atlantic Ocean: North West | collected 2012 | reverse complement strand
TGAGACAACCCCCCGGCCCGGTCGACGACTGCTCCATTTTTCATTTTTTGTCCCAGCACAGACAGCACAGACAGAAGCAAACTCGCACACCACACGAACCCACCTTCGCACGATGGCCATGAGACCCGGTCACTACCAGCGCGTGCGCGAAGCCGCAAGGCAGATCGCCAGGGAGCGCGGCGAAATGCGGGACCCCTCGGTGCCTGTACATCGCAACGACGCGTGGCTCCGAACGCAGCTCTCGACCAAGAACGCCCTCTCGATCCACAAAATGAAGAAGGAGAAGGAGCAGAAGCTGAAGCTGAAGCTGAAGCAGGAGACGCAGCAGCGACAGAAGAAGAGGAACGAGGAGGAGACGCAGCAGAAGGAGAGGAGGAAGAAGAGGAAGGCGGTGATCGGCACACCCGCAGTGAAGACCGAGACCCGCGGCGGTGACGGTGCGCCGGCCGCGACGCCGTCCGCCCCCGTGTTGCCGCAGCTCACGCAGCAGGAGCAGCAGCAGCAGCAGCAGCAGCAGCAGCAGCAGCTCACGCAGCAGCGGCAGCAGCAGCAGCTCACGCAGCAGGAGCAGCAGCAGCAGCAGCCGGGGCAGCCGGAGCAGCAGCCGGAGCAGCCGGAGCAGCAGCAGCAGCTCACGCAGCAGGAGCAGCAGCAGCAGCAGCAGGAGGAGGGGACCCACTCTTGCCGGCATCAGCCCCAAGAGGAGGAGGAGGAGCCGCGCGCCGACTCGCCAGGTGACACCGCTGCCGACGACGAGCTGGCACCCGTCGCCGACAACGACGAGCCTCCGGTCGCGGACGAGCCCGCCGCCGAAGCCTCCGATGGGGAAGACATGGAAGACATGGAAGACAAGGAGGAGGAGGAGGAGGAAGCGCAGCCCTCGGCACTGATCACGCTATCGTCGGCGGCGGCCGCGACGTCCGCTCACTCGATGGTCTCCGACGATTCCGAATCCGACGACGACGCGCTGCTGGTCGTCGGGACGCAACAGCGTCGGCCGACGCGCTCGCCGCAGCGGCAGGCTGTGCGGCAGCAGCCGGAGCGGCAGCAGCAGCCGGAGCGGCAGCAGCGGCCTGTGCGGCAGCAGCCGGAGCAGCCGCAGCAGCAGCAGCAGCAGCAGCCGGAGCAGCAGCAGCAGCCGGAGCAGCAGCAGCAGCCGCCGCCGCAGCCACAGCAGCAGCCGGAGCAGCACCCGCTGTCGCCGCCGCAGCACACAGAGCAGTACGCGGAGTCGCGGCGGCTGGCCTCGCAGATCACCGCGCGGGGGGTCGGAGAAGCAGTCGACGAGCCCCCGCACCTCGTGATCAAACCGAACGCGGACCCGAAGGTGGACATGACCGAAACGCGCCCGATCCTCAAAGCCGTTTACTACGCGGACGGAAGCGACGCTGCCCTGGTCGAGGCGAACCACATGCTCGCCTTGGCCATCGAAGACGCGACGAGTACCGACGCCGACCGCCGACGAGCAGGCGCTGTGGTGCGGTGGGCTAAGGAGAACGAGTGCCACCCGCACAAGACCCTCGAGTTCACTGCGGTGTACGTCATGGTCGTCGTGGTGAAGAATACGCGGAAGCCCACGACGCACAAGGACGTCGAGACGCTCGTCACCGTGCTGACCAGCATCGGCTTCAAGGCCGACAAACGAAATGTGAAGATCGCCCTCATCAAAGACCGGCTGCGCGCGCTCCAACTGATGAAAGAGTCGCACCGGGGCGCATCGGGGAGCAGTCCCGCGTCCTCGACGCCCGCCACCTCACCGAGTCCGCGCTCTTCGAGCTCGGCGGCGTCCCGATCGCGCGCGAGTGCGAAGCGATCGTTGGAGCAGGACACCGAGGCCGAGTCGTCCCCGCCAAAGCGCTCTAAGCAGCGCGAGCAGGAGGAGGAGGAGGAGTGTACCGCCCCCGCCTCCGCGACACCCCCCGTCCCGGAGGACGACGGCGCGGAGATGATCACCGTGCCGAAGGCTCTTCACGAGGAGCTGCTCAACAAGGCGCGGAGGCAGCAGGCCACCGACCACATCGACGAGCTCCGTTCCAACTTCCGACGCATCAAGGAGCACTTGAAGATCGTCGAGAAGACCGAGATCACCCTGCAGCAAAAGCAGCTCGCCATCGAACAGTCGCAGCTCGCCCTGCAGCAAAAGCAGCTCGCCATCGCCGAGGAGCAGCTCGCCATGCAACAGCTTCAGCGCGTCAATCTAGACACGCTGGATGAGATCCGTGAGGAGATGCACCGCATGTGTAGGGTTCACGAGGTGGATATGTCGGACGACGACGAGTAGCGCCGCGGTAACTAACTCTACTAATCGACTACTACTACTCAGTTTTACCAGGGCGCCAAGTGTGTGGCCCCTATGTTTTTGGCGCGAAGAGCCCATAGTGTAGGCTCTGTGTTTTTGGCGCGAAAGCCAATAGTGTAGGTCTCTGTTTTAGCTGCGGCCTCCGCAATAGTGTAGTGCCCAGTCTTCGGGCCCGCCTTCTACAGTCCAACGAGCCCTATGTGTTGCGCTTTCGGTGCGCACCGTGGGGCGCGGGAAGCGGTGGGTTGGCGCGGCCCCGCTTCGCGCGGGAGCCGGCTCGACGCGTGGGCCAGGGTCGCAGCCCCCCGCCGCGGCGCAATCGGTCCCAGGGGGGCGCCTACCCGCGCGACGGGCGCCTCGGGCGGACGGAGTGCGGGTGAAACGGCCTCTGTGTTCTTACGTCCTATCCACCATAGTGAAGCCTCAATGTTTTTTTGCGCGAGCGCGTGGTGAAACCTCCCTGTGTGTTTTCGTGCGGCTCCCATAGTGTATCTCTCTGTGTGCTTTGGGAAAAACTTCAGTGTGTAGCCTCTATGTTTTTTCTTTTCGCGGCGGCGGTGGGGCGGGCGGTGTGGCTCCTCGTCGTTTTCTTTTTTCTTCGACGACGATGAGCACCCGACGCGCACCCACCACCGAAGGGTCGTCGCGCGCCGCCGAGCGCGCACACAAGCGCGCGCGCATCGCGGAGACATCCACGGCGGCCCTCAACCTCTCGTGCGCGCCGCTCGTCGGCGACGCCGCGCTTGCCCACGCGGCGGGCAAGCTCCGCGCCGCCCCCCTCACCGCCGTGAACTTCTTCTGCGCACGGCTGGGTGTCACCGCCGTGCGTCGTCTTTCGCCGCACTTCGCGAAGCACGCCCTGGTGGAGATCAGCCTCGCGCGTAACCGCGGCATGGGCGCGGAGGGCGTCGCGGCGCTCGCCCCGCACATTCCGTCCACGGTGCGCCGCCTCAACCTGTGCAACACGGGGATGGGTGACGACGGCGTGCGCGCGCTCGCGCCCCACCTGCCAGGCAGGCTGCGCGAGCTGCTTCTGGCCACGAACCGCTTCGGCAACGAAGGCCTTTGTGCGGTGCTGCGCTCGGCGATGGACAACGGCTGGGTGCGCACCGTGCGCGTGCTCGACGTGCGCTTCAACCACATCACGTCGCACGCGCTCCTCCGCGACGTGACGACCGAGGCGCTGAGCAACGTCGTGGAGCTCGAGGAGCTTCGCCTCGATGGGCAGACGCCCGCCACCTTCGCCCACGAGCCCTACAGCCTTCGCACCATCGTGTGGTTGCTGGCGTTCGGTCGCGTCGCGCTCGGGCGGGCGCCGCGCCCCAACGTGCTCGACGTCGTCGACGTGGAGGTCAACGCGTACGCGCGCGCCACGACGCGCTGGACGGAGCTGCACCTTCACGCCGACAACCGGGACGCCGAGCTCGTGCGCCGGCTGCTCGACGAGGAGGGCGCCGACCCGCGCCTCGTGTCCCGCCGAGCGGCGCGCGTACACCCCCACATGGGAACCGCCCTCGCGCTGGCGTCGTCGACGGCGTACCCAGCCGCCTCCTCGACGTCGGACGCGGCGCTCCGCGCGATGCTTGCCGACGCCGTCGAGCGCGTGCGGTGGTCGCCGGCCACGCACTGGCAGTGTCCGAAGGAGGTCCGCACCACGGCGCGGGCGCGGGCGACGATGATGGCCGGGCGCGGTATCGGCGCGGTGCGTTTCCTGCGGAGGGAGAAGAGCGACGGGTGGCGCTTCGTGCCGCCCGAGCTGTGGGGTCTCATCTTCGGCTTTCTGATCGACGGCGCGCACGCGCGGCGCGCGTTGCGCACCGACGGGCGCGAGCGCGGCTGGTGCTGTCGCCACACCAGCGTGGTGTGCGCCGCGTGCCGGGCGCGCGTGTACGCCGATGCGGAGGAATAGGAGCCTCTAGTTTATTCATCTTTTCCTCTTTGAGCCGAGTGTCCATCTACCGGCGCGCGCGCTTCGCCGCCGGGTCGGGCGCCGCGTCGTCGCGCAGCAGCGCCTGCAGCGCGTCGAGGTCCGCGCGCCACATCGCCTCGGGCGTCGTCGCGCGCAGCGCCTCCAGCTCGCGCTGGGCGCGCGCCGCCGCGCGCCGCAGCTCGGCGGCGTTCTCCTCCGTCAGGGCCGACAGCTTCATCGCGAGCAGCGGCGACGGCTCGCCGAAGCCGAGCTCCGCCAGCCGCGCCTCGACGGCCGCGCACGCCGCGCGCAGGTCGACCTCCTCGGCGCGCACGGCGTCGATGAAGCGCGCCTTCTCGGAGCTCGCCGTCGCGAGCGCCTCCGCCTGCGCGATGAGGGCGGCGCGGCGCTTCGCGTAGAGCGCGAGCCGCGTGGGGAACCACTCCTCCAGCACCTCCAGCGCCGTCTCGAACTTCTGAATTTTTCCGTCCGCGCCAAAGAGGTGCATGTTGGAGGTGAGCACGCGGCTCTCCAGCTTGAGCACGGCGTGCGGCTCGGCGTCGGGCGCGAGGCCGTGCACGACGAAGCGCACGCGGCGGTCGTCGGAGCGGTTGGCAAACGAGGCGATCGTCCCCGCCTCCGCCAGCTTCTCGAGGTGCTGCTTGAAGCCCTGCGTCCACGTGCGAATGGGCAGCTCGGTCACCTCCACCGAGCCGTCCGCCAGCCGCGCGCACGCGCCGCGCACGCGCACGGCCGCGCCGTCGACCTCGACCTCGCCGACGAAGCCGCGCCACCACGGCGCGAGCGGCGTCATCGGCTCGCCCGCCAGCTTCTTGCGCACGCGGTCGATGACCTCGAGCGGGTCGTGCGGCGGGACGTACGTGCTCCACCCCGTGCCGATGCCGTCGCAACCGTTGACGAGCGCGAGCGGGATGGTCGGCGCGTAGAACGCGGGCTCGATCGGCTGGCCGTCGTCCTCCTGCTGCGGAAGCAACGCGTCGTCCGCCTCGGGGAAGAGGGCGCGCGCGATGGGCTCGAGGCGTGTGAAGATGTATCGAGGACTGGCGGCGTCCTTGCCTCCCTTGTCGCGCGTGCCGAACTGGCCCGACGGGAAGAGCAGATTCGCGTTGTTCGCGCCGACGTATGTTGTAGCCATATTGACAATGGTCGCCGTCAAGCTCTGCTCGCCGTGGTGGTACGCGGAGTGCTCGGCCACGTAGCCCGCCAGCTGCGCGACCTTCATCTCCGAGGTGAGGTTTCGCTTGAAGCAGCCGAAGAGCACCTTGCGCTGGCTCGGCTTGAGCCCGTCGACGGCGGAGGGGATCGAGCGCACGTTATCGTAGCGACTAAAATGCACGAGCTCATAGTCCACGAACGCCTCGTACGCGACGGGGCCGTGGGCGTAGTCGGCGGCGACGGAGGGGTCGCACGCCTGCAGCCACGCCTTGCGGTCGGCGGCGCGCTTCTTGGCGAAGGCCATGTCGATCTTGTCCGTGTCGGCGGCGCCGCGGAACTCGAACGGGACCACGGATCGCTCGAGGCGGCCGAAGTACTCCTTCGCCTCGGCGGCGGTCGACGTCCCCAGCCCTTTGTAGTACTTGAGCGTGAAGCGGCGCAGCTCGTCGGGCGGCAGCGCGTCGCGCCACCGCGTGAGCTCCGTGAGCGTGTGAAAGACCTTCGTCTCCGCGCCGCGCCGCGCCTTGACGATGGGCGTGATGAACTGCTGCAGGAAGCCGCCCGACAGCAGCGACGGCCAGAAGTGGTCGAGCATGTTGATGATGAGGCCCTTGATGTGCGAGCCGTCGACGTCCTGGTCGGCCATGATCATCAGCTTGCCGTAGCGCAGCGTGCGACGCGCGCGCTCGTCGTCGTAGCGCGTGCCGAACTGCAGCCCCAGAATCTTCACCAAATTCTGCACCTCGGCGTTGCCGGCGACAGTCTTCGCGCCGGCGTCGCGCACGTTGAGGGGCTTGCCTTTCAGCGGAAACACGCCGTAGCGGTCGCGCCCGACCACCGTCAGGCCGGCGATGGCGAGCGCCGCCGCCGAGTCGCCCTCGGTCAGGATCAGCGTGCACTCCTGCGCCTTGCGCCCGCCCGCGTAGTTGGCGTCCTCCAGCTTCTCCACGCGCACCGTCTGCCGCCGCGCGCCGCCCACCTTCGAGAGCTCGCGCTCGTCCGCCGCGGCGGCCTTGCGCTGCGCCCACGCCGCGACGGCGTCGCCCACCTTGCCGCGCGCGAGGCGCGCCAAAAAGCGCTTGCCCTTCTCCGAGGCGAACTCGGGCGCCGAGCCAAAGTCGGCGGGGCGCGTGGTGAGCTCCTCCTTCGTCTGCGACGAGAACGCCGGATTCTCCACGAGGCACCGCACGAAGACGAAAAGCTGCTGCTTGATCTGCGCCGGGCGGAGCGCGCCGACCTTTTTGGCGAGCGCCTTCTTCAAACTCTTCGCCACCGCGTCCGCCACCGCCTCGACGTGCGTGCCGCCCTTGGAGGTGGCGATGCAGTTGACGAAGCTGAGGTGCTGCAGCGCGGCGCCGTCGCCCGGCGCGACGCCCACCGTCCAGCGCTCGCCCAGCTCCTCCACGACGGCGTCGGGCGCCGCGAGGCGGCAGTACTGCGCGAAGGACCCTACGGGCACCTTCTCGCCGTTGAAGAAGACGCTCGCCTTGCCCATGCACGCGGCGAGGTCGAAGGCGCGGCGCCGGAGCAGCGCGACGGTCCCGGCGTCGAGCGCGCGCATCCCAAAGCGCCCCAGCTCGGGCTCGAAGGTGATGGTCGTGCGCGTCTGCCTGGCGCGGCTGGCGCGCAGCACGGGCGGTTCAACCTTGCCCATGTTGGCGGTCCACACCTGCGTGTAGCTGCGACGGCGCGCGTCGCCGCCCGCGGTCGCCTCGTCCGAGACCAGCGAGACCTCGAAGCGCTGCGAGAAGATGTTGGCGAGCTTCGCGCCCAAGCCGTTGCGGCCGCCCACGGTCCGCTTCTCGTGGTCGTCGAAGTTCTCCCCCGACAGCAGCGAGCCGAAGACGAGCTCGGGGATGCGCATCGGCTTGCCCGCCTTGTCGAGCTCGGTGGGGTGCGCGTCGAGGGGGAGCGAGCGGCCGTTGTTAGAGACGGAGATGCCCCCCGACTCGACGTCGACGTCGACGTCCACGCGCGAGGTGGCGGCGTCCCGCTGCTTGTTGTCGGCCGCATTGACCAGGATCTCGTCCACGATCTTGAGCAGCGCCGGCGACGCCGTCACCTCGCGGCGCTCGAGCGCGCCGCCGCCGTCGTCGCGGAGGACCCACTGCAGGGCGGGCGCGGGCGCGACGGAGCCGACGTACGTGTCGGGGCGGCGCAGGACGTGCTCCACGCCGTCGAGGCGCTGGTAGCGCGGTGCGGAGGAGGGAGAGGAGCTGACGGACATGATCGGTGGTCGCTTGGGAAAAACACGAAAAACGCAAAAAAGCGAAGAGGGCTCGGGGTGGCCATGTGTGAAATCTGCGGAAGAACGGGTCAAAAAAATAAAAAACATAGGGGCGCTTAACCACACTACGATTACCATTCATTCATACTATAGTAGTACTATTCTATTCTATTGGAGAGGGCACTCAGCGATGTTTCAAAAAGCGCGCGAGCGTGCCGGCGGCCGCCGCTCGGCTCCGCGTCGTCGGGGGATCGATCGCGGGCGGCGGCGGCGGTAGCGGCGCGGGCGGCGGCGTCGAGGGGCGCGGGCGAACCTCGGCGGCGTCGTCGGCCGTCGTTCCCTCCTGCGCCTCGCGCTTGCGCTTCGAGCTCGCCATCCGCCGACGCTCGGCGTGCGCCTCGAACAGGCCGTCGTTGCCCGACTGCGCCGGCTGCTCGGCCGGCATCGCGACCGGTCGCGCCGGCCGTCGCAGGCCGCGAAGGTGTCCCGGCGGCGGGTGCGCGGCGGCATCCTCCGCCGCCTGCCCCGACGGCGGCTGCGCCTGCGCCGGCGCGCCCTCGAGCCCGCTCACGACGAGCGGCCACGAGACGAGGGGCGACTCCACGAGCGCCGTGCGCCGCCCGCCGCTTCCGTGCGCGCGGAACGCCTCGATGCTCAGCGGGCCCCCGAAGCGCCGCAGCCCGGCCGCCGGCGGGTTCGGCACGATCTCGCCGCCGTCCCAGCTCATCGAGCGGGCGAGCTGGTTCAGCAGCGCGAAGCGCATGGCGCACTCGTAGTTGGGGCGCTCGATCATGTAGCGCTTGGCGCAGCCCCACGAGCAGAAGCAGCCGTACACGGCGAACTCGTTGCGCGACGCCGTGTAGCCCGCCGGCACCGCGCACGGCGCGCCCTCGAAGGTGTGCGCGCAGTGCCAGCACGCGAGCGACGTGCTCGCCGGTCGCGCGCCGCCGTCGAAGAGGTTGTCCAGCCGCACGTGCACGCTCGCCGCGGCGGCGACCGCCGAGACGGAGGCGCTGCAGACCATCGAGGAGGAGGGCTGCGGCGGGGCGGGCGTCGCGGCATCCGTCGCGCCCGCCGCCGCGCCCGCCATCGCGCCCGCCATCGCGCCCGCCGCCGACGTCGCGAAGGGCGAGACGTGCGTGCGCTGCGGGTGGCGCACGTCCATGGGGGAGCCGGGAAGGGTCGGGCGAGACCAGAAAAAACAGAAGGCTCGCTGTGTCTAACGACGGCCTTTTTCTCGTCCCGTTTCCGAACGAGAAGGTTGGGCAATTTGCGGTTCCTCCTGCACCACCACGAGCAGCGGCGCGGCCTCGGTCGACGAACGGCGCGCGGAGGCGTGCGCGGCGGCGATCGCCGCGTCGACGTGGATGCCCTCGACGATCGTCGCGCCCACGATGCGCAGCGTGTCGCAGCAGATGCACACGCACACCGCCGCGAGGACGAGCGCCGCGACCGGGTCCATCCGCGTGTTTGTTGGTTTGTTGGTGAAGGGCCAAAAAAAGGGGGAGGTTGGCCTAGGTGCGCTTCTTATTACTTATTTTTTCTTGTCCGTCTCGCTACTTGGGGAATCGGGTAGCGATGCTGAGCTCATCCAGTTTAGGAACGAAAAGAATCCGAAGATCACCGCCACGACGACAACAATAATAAAGAAGAACATCGCGTTCTGTTTGGAGGTAGCACCCGCCGCTGTTGAAAAGTCATCGGTAGGATAACCCATGGAGGACGGTAGGAGCTCGGGCGTCTTGTTTATCCTAGCCCCACAAAATTATTTCTTCTCCTCCGCGGCGTCGGCGGCTTTCATCTTCTGAACCGATATGCCGCCCCAGATGAGCAAACCTATGACTAAAAGCGCTAACCCAGCGTTTTGAACTTTACGGAGAAATGCGCCACTTTTGGCCGTGCCCCGCCTAGGTTCCGTCCCGGCCATCGGTGTGTTGTGTTGGTGTGTTGGGAAGTGAGTGTGACGAGAGAGCGACACGCGCTGTTTTCATACTAGGCAACAAAAAAAGAAAAGTCGTCTCCCGACCCGAGTCGACGTCCGTTTTTTTTTGCTTGCTTGTCGCGAGGCCGATGAGTCTCTTCGCCCCCGCCACCGCGCAGCTCCTGCACGAGCTGGGCGCCGACATCGTCTTCGCCCGCGTCACGCGCGTCGTCGCCAAGGCGGAGCACCGCCTCGACGACGGGTCGTACTCGCACTACTTCGGCTTTGGGCGCCTCGAGTCGACCGGCGCGCGGGTGTGGTTCAAGAAGGACGCCGCGCTCCCCTGCCTGTACCTCGGCCCCGTCCGTCTCGCGAGCGCGCCCGCCACGCCGCCCACCACGGGCGCGCTGCTCGTCGGCCGTTCCGTGCAGGGGGCCAAGGGCGTCTTCCTGCAGTGGTGGGCGCCCAACGCCGAGCCGCTCGCGACGCTGCGCGATCTGCTGCGCTACGGCACGCGGCAGAAGCGCACCTCGGCGCGGCTGTACCGCTCGCTGCGCCTCGACGACGAGGGCGCCGACGAGCTGTACCTCCTCGCGCGCGTGCTCCTCTTCGCCGACGTGGGCGTGCTGGTGGACCTGCTGCGCGCCGACGAGGGCGCGCGCGAGCTCCACCCGAGCGGCGAGAAGGACGCCGACGGCTACGCGCGTCGGCGCGGGTACCGCCTGCGCGACACGCCGGCCGAGTTCGCCTTCCTCGTCGCGCACCTGTGTGCCGCGCCCGTCGTCTTCGACCAGTTCGGCCGCGCGCTGCGCGCCGCCGCGGCGGCGGGCGAGGTGCGGCTCGACGCCGACGCCGAGCTCGCGCGGTTCGAGCCGTCGCGCATCCCGAACGGCGCCGAGCTCGTCGGTTCTGTTTAGTCTGCGCGACACGCGGGGTAGTAGTCGTCCTGCGGCTCCTCGCCGTACGTATCCGCGCGCCAGCTCTCCCAGTTGGGGTCGTACTCGGCGTGCTTGGGGTCTTTTATTTTTTTCGGGGTGTCCCAGAGATTATTGACGGTCCAGCGTTTCTCCCCTGTTTGGAAGACAAGCTCGTCGCCCATGAAGGGGCACGTCAGCGAACCGCAGCCCTTGCCCGCCCCCTGCTTCGCAAACCATGCCAGGGCGTTCTCGCCGTTGATCGTCTTGAGGTTGTGCGTGTTTTCGAGCTTCTTGTCGGGGTCCGCCACGAGGTACTTGCCGACGACGTGACCTTTACCTGGTTCAGGGGGCCCCCCCTCGCAGATGCACAGGCCGTACTCCTCGCACGTGGGCGCGTTCGGGTCGAAGGGCTTGGGCGCCGGAGCCTTGCGCGCCCGCGAGGTGATCCAGCCGAACGGGTCGTACACAATGCCCAACACCACAAGCACGACCAGCGTGACCAGCACCCCCACCACCCCAATCGTAGCGGTGGGGGACTGCTTGGACGTCGATCGGGCGGCCGGCAGCCCGGCGCCAACACCTTGCTCGCTCATCGCACTCACCGCCTCCATTCGATGTTTGGATGTTTGTTCTTAACCAACATTTTGTTTTTTTCTTTTTGACTCAATGATCAACTACGTTGGCAACTCTTGGCGGATCTACGGCCCGCCAGGTGTGCGGCGCTTTTTGCCGCGGGAACGCTTGCGCTGACTACACTGCATGCAACACCGACTCATGCGGTTCAAATAGGCGTGCGGTCCGAAGGCGTCGGCGTGCTTCTCCTTGAAGCAGTGCTGGCAGATCCGGAACCCCTCCTTCGTCGCGCTGCGCGAGCGGAACCGCTTGTCGCGCACGCGCTTCGCCTCCAGGCACGGCATGCACATGCGGCGCTGCTCGCCGCTCTCCGTCACGTGCGCCCAGCTCTTGCACCGCGAACACTTCCGCCCGCGCGTCTGGATGACCGACTCCAACACCGCCTTGCACACCAGCTCGTCCACGATCGGGTGTGTTGCGCGAAATACGCCCCATTCCGGCTCTCGGGCGCGCTTCATTGGTGTTTCTTTCTGCGTAGAATCGGATTCCGATGCTTTCTTTCCCATGCACGCGATTATTTGGGGCTTGATTTGAACGCGCGCACGCACAGCCACACAATTACACCACGACGCGGTGCACGACGTCGACGACGCCCTCGGGGTTGGGTCGCTCGATGCGAAAGATCTGCCCGCGGTGCGCCGCGTAGTAGCGCGAGAGCACGTCGGTCGCGAGGATCTTGGGCAGCGTCTCGCGGCTGACGCCGTTGCGCTCGAGCAGCGCCTGCGCCGCCTCCTTCCCCAGCAGCCTGTGCGGCGGCACGTCGATGTGCGTCGTCGGGTTGAGCTGCAGCTGGTCGAAGGTGTGCAGCTCGCACGCCGTGACGGGCACGTCCTCGTCCTTGCTCAGCTCGTCGAGGCGCGCGCGGGCGAACGGCGTGATCGCGCTCTCGTACACGAGGAGCACGTGCTGCACGCCGTGCTCGGTGCAGTGCGCGACGATGTCGCGCACGACGCCGATGCCCACCTTGTCGCTGTAGCAGAAGAAGGCCTTCACGCTGCGCTTCTTGGGCGTGCGCGCGCTGATGCTCAGCGCGCCGAAGACGTCCTCCTTGCGCGTCGCGCACAGGCGCGCGGCGAACTCGGCCTCGGGGTACGGCGACGAGCGGAGCGCGTAGCCGCGGTCGCGGAACATCTCGAAGACGCAGCACCGCGCGCGGTGCAGCCGGCGCAGCACCTGCTCGTCGAGCTGCACCATGGGGGGCGGAGAAGGGGAAGAAAAACGGAAGACGGGTCGGGACAACAAAAAAGGGAAAACGAAAAAAAAGGAAATCCAACTCACTCCTCCGACTGCTGGAGGAACTCCATCACGGCGAGCCGTCCGCGCGCGATGAGCGCCTCGACGACCGACGGCTGCAGGTCGAGGTCGACCGTCGCGACGGGCCCCGTGTCGATGCGCACCGTCGCCCTGCGCACCTCGACATGCTGCATCTCGCGCTCCTCCGCCGCCGTGAGCGCGACGCATGCCGTGCGCGAGAAGTAGGACGTCATCGAGCCCAGCGTGAAGGCGTTCTTCCACGTGAGGCACAGCCCGACGCAGCGCGCGCCGTCGCGCGCCGCGCGCCGGAACGGGTAGTTGTCGAGCAGCCCGCCGTCGACCAGCGTGCACGAGCGCTCCACGCGCACGGTCGCGCCCGACCCCTCCCCGACCGCCTCGACGACGCCCGCGCGCACGGCGGGCAGCTCGGCGCCGTCGATCGGCTCGACCTTGACGCGGTCGCCGAGCCGCACGCTCTGCCCCACCGTGAGCGGCGCGGTCGCGCCGCAGTCGGCGGGCGAGACGCCGTGCGCGCGGCCGACGGGCGCGCGCCACATGCGGCCGCAGAAGAGCGGCGGCAGCGCCATCGAGGTCGTCACCGCCTCGGCGACGCGCATGCCGGGCGCCG
>MDSW01041586.1_pt1 | contig 12964 bp, 8 predicted proteins | sample 811171 | NCBI WGS metagenome assembly MDSW01 (sample SAMN05326641, study PRJNA326480) | marine metagenome | isolation source: seawater | place: Atlantic Ocean: North West | collected 2012 | reverse complement strand
TTCAGATGAATCATCTGATTCTTCCACAGATTCTATTCCCGATACACTTGTAGATTCAGATTCAAGCTCTGATTCTGGTTCTGGTTCTGGCTCAGGAACTTCATCTGATCTCAGTGATTTTGAAGCCCTGAACTATATAGCCTCTCATATAGATTTACTTAACTATTTTGGTACTGATGCAGATTCTGCAAAATCTCATTATGAAAACCACGGAAAAGCAGAAGGTCGTGCATTAGATGATTTTGATGAATGGGGATATCTTGCAAGTAATAATGAGTTAATAGATACTCTAGGAGTTGATACTACAGAGGCAGTAAAGCATTATATTTCTTTTGGATATTCACAAGGCAAAATAACAAACTCATTTGACGCTCAATCTTATTTAAATAATTATGAGGATCTAAGAAATTATATTGGCGAAAATCAAGAATTAGCTACCCAGCATTATGTGAAATTTGGATTTAATGAAGGGAGAGTATTTTAAATAGAGCTGTGTACTAATTTTGTCATCTTTCACTTCCTGAGGAGTAAAAGATAACAGACATGCTATTACTATTAATTTAAATGTTAGAGTTTATAAAAAACGCATGTCAGAATTTCATTTTACTGAGGACTATAGAACTGTTGTTGGCAAATTAATTAAAGAGAATGATTTTGAAACTGCTATGAGCCTTGCAGTTGGGGGAGATTGGAAAGAAATGGGGGATAAATTATCAAAGTTTGTCCAATCTCAAGGAGTTAAATCTGGGATGGATTTGCTTGATTTTGGATGTGGAAATGGTCGCCTAGCCTATGCGTTGTCTAAGGATATTGATCTTAATTCTTACGTTGGTGTAGATATTATTCAGGAATTTTTGACATATGCGGAAAAGAAATGTCCAAATAATTATAAGTTTATATTAAATAATTCATTGTCTATTCCTTTAAGTGGTTCTCAATTTGACTTCGTAGTTGGTTTCAGCATATTTACTCACTTATTTCAAGCGGAGATAATGATTTATAGTGAGCAAATTTTTAATTTATTAAAGCCCGGAGGTACATTCTTATATTCTTTTTTGGAATTAGAACATCATTGGGAGACTTTCGAAAAAACCTATAATGATCATAAAGAGTACTCAAGACCTTATCCACACTTAAATATGTTTTTAGATCGAAATCAGGTTAGAACATTTGCATGTAAATGTGGTTTTATTTTAGAAAAATTTATTGAAGCTCAAGATGATATAGGTCAATCCATTGTTATACTCAAAAAACCAAATTGAGCCCAAAGGATTTAAAACGCAGCTCCCTGATCATATACCAAAGTATATCTGGGAAAAAATTATAAAAAAGCTTTACAATATAAGCAGCATTTTGGTTGATCCGCAAGTGAAATGAAAGTTTATAATCAGATCGATATTTAATGTATTAGCGTTGGTTGCTAATGATATAAGTTTTGATAAAGCAGCATGGATTTTATCAAATAAAGGTAACGCGCTGTGAAAGTGGATTACTCACGAAGATAAAAAAGATCATAATGAAGAGATCCCGAGAAAGTGTAGATAATAGTAATAATTTCTAATCAGTTCTCTATTAATTCTATAATTTTAGGCGAAATATATTTGCTTGCCCAATTAACATCGATGTGGTCATCGTCCATGTATATATCGCTTATCCCATCATCGAACCTACAAATTTTTTCTGGGCATACAATTGAATATGTATCCAGTAGTCTAATATTTTGTCTTGAAATCGCAAGTTGGTTTAGTTCTTTAAATAAGTGATTATATTTACCTCTTGCCTCATCTTTGAAAAAACTGCTTGGTATTGTACATTTCTTTCTGGAAAGTGAGTTAAACCAATATTTATTTACTGTAGTGCACTTTTTTATGATCTCACTTTCCCACTCTGGAGTTGGGGTTTGAATTATTACTATTGCATTACTTTCCTTTGCTATTGAGGCAAGATTTTTGACTGAATTTATCCAGTCATTGAAATATTCTTCTTGAGAACCAAGGGAACCATCTTCTCTTAGGAAAATAAAATCCGAGGATGGAAATTCATAATATGTCCCTCCAAAATGATATGGAAGCCTCATTGATAAAAGTACAACATCACCACTAGATAATTGCTTGTGTAGTGTTTTTTCTATAATTCTGAAATCCTCTAATTTCTGGAGATCTTCTTTCTTTTGAACTTTTCTATAATGACCAATCGGTGGGAAAGGCGTTCCACCTCCCATATAAAGTTCTAAATTCATATTCTTTGACCTAGCAACTTTCACTGATGCATTGTAAAGGACGCCTGCATGACTATCTCCAAGAACCCAAAGAGTTTTGTTGCTACCTGTATTAACATATCCGCAGTCTATAAAGTCAGATATTTCTTGTATACATTTTGTTTGATTAGGTTGGGGTTTGGAGCGTTTCCCTCCTAGAAATAGTTGACCCTTCATCGGGTTATCGAGGGCAAATAGACCGCTAGCAAGAGTAACCAAGAAACCTCCCAAAATAAGCAAGGACTTCCAGCGTTTTTCAAACCATTTGCCCTTACGAAGTGGCGTTTCGATATATCTATATGAAGCAATTGATAAACCAAGCGTGAGCGCAACCTGGAAAGGAACTGACCACCAATGAATTCCAATGGTCCATCGACTTATTGAAAGGACTCCCCAGTGCCATAGATAGAGTGAATAAGAGATTAAACCAAAATAAACGATTTTGGGATTGGTGAAAAATGTGTATGCGTTTGTTCCTTTTTTCAAAGAGGCAATCATTACTGCTGACAGAAAAACAATAGCAATCGTCGATAATGTTGCCCAAGACATTGGTAAATACATTATCCCAATCATTAATGCCAGAACTAAAATTGTTGATACCTTTTCCAGAGACTTTTCAATAGATTTCCTTTTCTGAAGGCCAATAAATATCAAACATCCTGCTGCCATTTCCCAAAATCTAGTTGGCATTAGAAAATATGCTGCTGATTGGTTTGCTTGATAGAGGTATAGAAATCCAATCAAAGATGTAATTGCTAGTGATCCAATTGTCAAAAATAAATTACGAGCCCCATTCTTGGTTAGACGTCCAAATCCAGAGAACCATATTATTAAAGGGAAAAGGATATAGAATTGCTCTTCAACACCAAGAGACCATGTGTGCGCAAAAATATTGAATTCTGTGGCTTGTGCAAAATAGTCCGTTGATTCTTTTAGTAGGTAAAGATTTGATAATCCAAATAAAGAAGTCAGACCTGTTTTTAAAGACGTGCTTGGTTCTGGACTGAATAAGCAGATTGAAATACTTGTTATTATGACAAAAACTGAGAGTGCTGGAACTAATCTTTTTAATCGACGTTCATAAAATCCACTAATGAAATCTTTGAAGTTTTTACTTGGTCTTTTATCAAGAGATGATGTTATAACGAATCCTGAAATAACAAAAAAAATATCAACTCCAAGGTATCCATTTGGCAATATTGCTTTATTGAAGTGATTTACTATTACAGCGAATACTGCAAATGCCCGTAAGCCATCAATCTCTGGCCGGTAGGGATTTTTAAGATTAGATTTATATTCATTAATATTTATTGACATCAATACTTAAATAAATAAGAGTTTTAATTTTATAGGATAGTTATTAATTTTACAAATTAAACTCTTTCTATTTTCATTACCCAATTAGTTATTAAATCTAATTTAATTTTACTAAATCCTACTAATTCATAAATTCAAATTAATTATCTAATTTGATTAAGAAAATATATTTGTAAATTAATTTGAAAAGTGGATGGTCAAAAGATTTAGTGAAAAAGGAAAAATCAATATCAATTTTTGTATTATTTTTATTATTAATTAAAAAATCATTAGAGACGTATTTAAGAAACTGAAAAGTAAAAAACAAAAAATTATTTAAGCTTCTAAAATCCTAATAGATTTGAAATGAACTCATTATTTGTAAAAGAGAAAAATTTATCTGATAATGAATTAAAGAATTTATTAGAAGCATTAGAATAATTTATTTACCTTATATTTCCATTTAGCTGAATTATTTTTATAGACTATTAATCATTTCAATCTATTTAAATTAGATAATTTTATCGTTTTGATCTCAAAAATAAATCCCTAAAAAGGTATTTTATAATAAGCAGTTTGAAATTAATGGATAAAAGTCTTTGTATTATATTAATTTTCAATTCTAATCTTGAGTTAATTAAGAAGACGCTAATTGGACTAAATAAAATTGACTATATAAATGAACTTCATATCATATGTAATTCTCCATCAATAAAAATTATTCAAGATTTAATCAATAAAAATAAATCTATTTTCTTAAAAAAAATAGAAATAAATTCGTCTTTGAATATTGTTGAGGGAATCAATTATTGTTTTAGTAAATCAAATTCATCTTATGGTTTAGTATTAAATGAAGGGGATTATTTAGATGATGCAGTTCTTTCAAATTTGCTTACTGTCTTAGAAGAGGATAGATCTACAAAAATCATATATACAAATTCGATTTTTACTAATAAATCAGACACTTTTTTAAGTTATTATCCCGCAGATAATTTAGAAAAGTTTTTTGAACCTAATACTTATCTAAAACCAATTTTAAATGCATCAGTTTTATTAAGAACTGATATTTTTAAAGAAATTGGTTTTTTTGATATTAAATTAAAATATCATTTTATGTTTGAATATATAAATAGATGTTTGAAATATAATAAAGAACATTTTTACACAAATAAATATGTCAGGTATGATTCAAGTTTTTTATCTTACATAAAGCTTAATGGATTTTCGGAAATAGATGGTTTAAATGACTACAAAAAAGCTATAGAGTTCTTAGATATCTATAATCAAATAAATAATACAAATACAAAATATATAGAAAAAAAATTTTTACAATTAATATATAAAGAAAACTACCTTAACATTTTAAAAGAAGTTTCTAATAGTCAAATATCAATCCCAACAAAAGAAAAAATTCAATTATTATTTAGTAAAATTGATGCAGATAAGATTGAATTACAAAATTATGAAATTGAATGCGGTAAACCTAAACAGCTACAAATAATTTTAAATACTAGGCCTGATTTAAAAAATTATTATTTCCATTTAGATAAATTTGAAAGACAGTTTTGTTGTTGGTTATTAAAGCATGGTTTTAAAGAGTATCCAAATTTATTAAATACTTCTGATAGCAAAGAAATAATTGATTGGCTTAAAAGTAAAAATGATCAAGATTATATCTCTCGTATTAATAGAGCGATATGGGACTCAAATAAAATATTTCAAACTCTATTTAGGACAAAAAACTCTATCAAATTTTTTAATTTTTTAATAAATTTATTTTGGATATTTTTGCCTTTAAAGTTACCAAAATTTAATAAGCAATATAATTTGTCAATTAGAAGACTTTTTAAATTAAAGAGTAAAGGTTTAAGAACATCTAATCGAGGAGTAAATTTAATTGGTTATGCTAAACATGCTTTAGGCATTGGAGAAGATTTAAGAAGTACAGTATATGCTCTTAATAGCATGGAATTAAATACAGCTATTATCAACTTTCAACCTGGTCTCGATAAAAGTAGAGAAGAAAATACTTTAGAAAATAGAATACAAAAAGAACATTTATATAAAACTACCATTGTATGCATGACAGCTGAGGAAACCATTAGATATGTTATGAATGAAGGTATAACTAATCTTAAAGATAAATATGTGATTGGTTATTGGCCATGGGAACTCCCTAATTGGCCTAAAAGTTGGATATGGGCCTTTGATTTTATAAATGAGATATGGGTTTCAAGTAATCATATAAAAGAATCTGTAGTTAAGGAAACTGATAAACCTGTTAAAGTAATGCCTCTATGCGTAGATCAAGAAGGATATAAAATTTTTCAACAGACTCATGAAGAGAGGATAATAAATAGAAAAAAATTTAATTTAAATTTAAACGCAACTTATATTTGCTTCAGTTTTGACCAAAATTCATATATTGATAGAAAAAACCCATTAGATGCAATTAGGTCTTTTCAACTGGCCTTTCCTCCATATCCTTCAAATACAATCAACAATAATGTTAGGTTAATAATAAAAACCTATCCTCATAAAAATGTACCTTGGGAATGGCAATTTTTGAAAGAAATTTCAAAATATGATCCTAGGGTTGAGATTCTTGAAAAAAATATGTCTAGAAACGAATTATTAAATTTTTATGGTTGTTGTGATATATTTCTTTCGCTACATAGGGCAGAAGGATACGGTCGATGTTTAGCCGAGGCATTGCAATTAGGATTAGATTTAATAGCTACAGATTGGAGTGGTAATAAAGATTTTTGTAAAGGTGATTTGTATTATCCAGTTCCTTATAGTTTAATCCCCCTCAAACCTTTGGAATACCCATATTGGCAAGGGCAGTTTTGGGCAGAGCCTGATATTGATTCAGCTGCAAAAATCCTTAAAAAAGTTGTTTATAAAAGGATTAATGAGGGATTACCAGATAAAGAAATTAGTTTAAAATATCAGAGGTACTTTTCTGCGATTAATTGTGGCAAAAGATATAAAAAAAGGCTAGAAGATTTAGGACTTATCAATATAAAATTAAAATAATCTCTTATTAAAAATAAGGAAAATATTTTTAAAGTTGAATAGAAATTTTACTTTGAGTTAGTTTATTAAGTGTCTTTTTTATTAAATTTATAAATTTTATATTAAATATTCAACACAAGTTTTTTTTATTAAATCCTATAAATTAATAAGGTGAAGTTAATGCGAGATAATTTTTAAAATTTTAATTATGAAAAAGTTTTTGATGGGTAATAATTTTGCTTTCATTATCATCAATACTAATAACTATTCCATCAAGATTCTCAATATTGGAAATTGTGTAATTTAAATAATTTGCTATCGCTAATATAGGACCAGAATGTGTGACAATTGCAATATTATTGTGTTTGATTAAATCTATATACTTTTGAAACGAATTAATAACGCGTTCTTGCATATCATAATTACTTTCTCCATTAGGGTATTTTCTATGAATATTATTTTTCAGTTTGAAAAAAAATTCAACATATTTTTCGTCAATATCTTGAAGATATCCCCCATTAGTCTCTAACCAATTACAGTCTATTTTTATATCACTTCCAAATAATAAAACAGCAGTTTCTAGTGCTCTACCAGCAGAAGAAGAAACTATTTTCATATTTAACTTTTCTTTTAATAGTTTTGCCTTATCTCTTAAATTCAAGCAATCTTGTCGGCCATTAAAACTTAACTCATCAAATACAGAGCCAGTTGAAGATTGGAGAAGGTTGCATATTGATTCTGCGTGTCTTATTAAATAAAGCAAGTTTTAGTTATAAATAACATCTAAAATCTTATCACTCATTCTTTGGATATTATGATTTTCTTTTATATCAATGTGTGAATTCAATGCTAATTTTTTACGCAATTCTCTATCAAGAATAAGTCTTCTTAGCCAGTAAAGCCAGCTACTATGATTATTTCTAGTTAATATTCCAGTCTCTAGATGCTTTATAACTCCTTGATATATATATGCGTCAGAGAAGATGCTTGGTATTGAAGACATGCCATAATCTAAATATTTTATAGGACTTTTGCAGTTATGAAAACTATTTAGTTCTGGTTCTTCGCAGGCTGCAAGAGGAACAATTGCGAACCAATAATCTGATTTTGCTAGTTCAAGTTTGTGTTCTGAATATGATCTACTGCCTAAATCAGTATATTTTATCTTCTCTCCTAAAATTCTTTTTTTGTCAGAATAAACATCTATCTCAAGATTAGGAAATTCTTCTTGAATTTTACTTAGAGCTAAGAGAAATTCTCCCTTAAATTTATTAAATTTAAGATTATCTGCATTCGTAAAAACAATTTTTGGATGTTTAGATTCTATTCTTCCATTTTTAACTGAATACTTCTCTATGTTAATTCCCTGTTCTATTATTATTGTCCTTTTTTTGAGATGCTTCCAAATTATTCTTTCAAGAGGTAAATTTGAAGTTATTATGATTGATGAAATTCTTAGAATCTCTAATGTGATGCCATTGTGGTTAGAACTACCACAAGAGTAACTTGGAAATTCAAAAATATTATCATCTAAATCATAAATTATTTTAATTTTCAAAGAATTTATAAGCTTAGCAACCTCAAATGTTGCTTTATCGCAAGATTTATTTATAAATACCAAATCAAATTTCTTGATTTTTAAAATTTCAGAGGTTATGTCTCCTGGATTTAAGACTTCATAATCAATAAGTCCTTTTTTATTTAAATACTCTAAAGGTTCTATTAATCTAATTACTATTGACCTGCCAAGCTGCATGGGATCTACTAAAGATAATCTATTTATTACAAGAACCTTATATTTCTTCAAATTTCACTTAATATAAACATTTACTTTACAGTACCTTAATCCCAATTTCTAATTGTTTTATTAATTATTTAAAAACATAATTTTCTCAAAAATGTGAATTAAAAATTTTCAAAATAAAGTTTATTCTATTAATTTCACTATTAAATCTAAACCAGCTTTGGTAAAGAATTCTAATTTATCTTTAATAAATGCTCTAAATATTTCTATGGATTCCAAATTATGATGATATTTCTTCTGAAAATTTACTGTGTCATCAAGATTAGAAATATATTTATATCCTTTGGGGAAGTAATCCTCTAAACATTTTAACGGAAATGATAAGGTGGGTTTGAAGTTATTTATTGCATCAAATAATGGGATACAGAAACCCTCATGCATACTCAAAGTAATAAAGCAATTCATATATTGAGTAAGAAAATTCATCTTTTCGTCTTCCAACTTGTAAAAAAATTTAATTCTATTTTTTAAGTATTCTGAATATTTTTCTTCTCCCAAGAATTTCAAGCTCTCCTCAAAAGTGGATGATGTAAATATTGAAAGTTTAAAATTACTTTTTGTATTTTTACTATACGAATCCAACAACAAATTTAAATTTTTATGATTATTAATCGTCCCGCAATAATAAAATTCTATTTCTGATTCTAATATCTTACCTTTAATATAATTTTTATTATTTGAAAAATTATTAATGGGAGGCATAATAATAAATTTTTTGCTATCTCCATAATTTTGATTTAAATTTTCCAAAAATTGCTTTTTTGATGCTGAAGAATTTGATATATATAAATCAAAGTCTTTAAGAATACTAATATCAGATAATCCTTTTTTGCAGTTATTAGATAACTTACTACCATACGGGAAAAATTTTGGAGGAGTTATTCCGTGATAATAAATTATCTTTTTTTTAAACTTTAATGTGAGTAATAATTTTATATTTGGATCCACTATAGAATAATGATAAAAAAGAATATTATTAGGTTTATGCTTTTTAAGATATTCCTTAAAATTTAGAACTCCAGGAATATTTGAATAATTTGCTACCAGTTCAACTTCTGCAAAATTTTTAAGCAAATTCATAAAATATATTGAAGAATTCCCCACCCCATCCATAGATACTAAGTTTGGAGCATAAATAATTATTTTCACATTAATTCCTCATAAATATGAATTTGATTAGTTATGCATTTATCCCAGGAAAACTGTTTTATTTGGTCAAAGTTAACATACCCCAAAGCTGGGTTAATAAATACGTTGTCAATTAAATTTGCAAGTTCTTTAACGTTTCCTTTTTTTCCATCATAGTAAGTATCTATTTTTCCAAAATATTCTTTTGCACATCCTTCTGAGGTAATTATTATTGGAATACCAAGAGCTGCAGCCTCTAGAGCAGCCAATCCAGGAGTCTCTAAAGTTGAGGGTAGAGCAAAACATTTGGCATTAAGTATTAAACTCAAAAATTCAGATGAATGATTTTCAACTGGTCCATAATAATGAACTAAATTATTATTATCTATCTCTAGAGATTTAAAGTAATCCTTTTCTCTTATATGCCCAGCTAATACAAGTTTTTTTTTGTTTAATCTACATGCTTCTATAAGTATTTTTTGATTTTTTCTTTTTTCTATATTTCCTAAACACAATACATATTCATTCCAATCAAACGGTAATTTTGTAGATTTTTTATATTGAATATCCCTCTTCTCTAATAAATCAGGTTCAAACCCATTATAAACAACTCTAAATTTTTCTTCATTAATTTCAAAAATATCACTTAATAAATTTTTTTCTTTTAATGAGTTAACAATAATTCTATCTGCAATCAATAACTGTGACTTTATTGTCTCAATATTATAGTTATTAAGAGTATCTTTAGTAATCCAAAGAGAAGAGCTTATAATTAATTTTCTTTCAATACTCTTGAGATAATTGCAGAAATCTATAGAACCTCCCATACATGAAAAAAAGTGATAAATATTTGCATTTTTTTTGGGCTCCCAACTGTCAAATTTATATACATTAATATTTCTTTTTTTAAGATATTTGAGAAGCATTTCGATCTGGATTTCTCCTCCACCTGGTGTGAAGTAAGCCCATGGATATGTGGCTAATACTATTTCCATAAATTTATTGATTAAAAACTAAGATTTTATTGCTAAGATTTATACAGTAATTAAAAGTCATTATAAAGTAATTAAATATAAAAATATTTTTTCATAATATTATTTCTTTAATTTTCTTTTGACAAATCGTATAAAGAGTAAAATCTTTCTCCAGCACCAGGACAAATTTTTTCTAATTTCTCAATATCTTCATTAAGCCATATTTTTTTGTAAAAATCATTTTTATTTTTAAATTTTGTTTTTTTAGATTTATAAAATATTCCTTTTTTAATTGGACCCTTAAGACAATCCTTTAAATCCTTTATTTTTTCTACTTGTTCAAGTGGCATTCTCTCATCATTCCAATAGAAAACCTTAGAGTTTTTATGATTTTCATTATCAATTAAATGAGCTGATAAATATCTCTCAATTATAAATGGATATAGTTTATAGTTTAATTTAAAAGATTTATTAAAACTATTAACAAATTGAGATTTGTGAAAAGTTTGCTTTAAACCTAAATTATTCTCAGTCATTAATTTATCTAGACAGATCATATCTTTTACTATTTTTAAAAAGAAGTTTCTTTTGGCTGCCCAGAAATTGCAGTAAGAAAAATGTTTTTCAGGTGTTCTTGAGTTAATATCAATTGTTGGTAAGTCTTTTTTTAAAGAAAAAATTTGTTTAACTTCCTCTCTAATCCCTTTATGGATTATCTCCGCCTGATCCCAGTAGTTATAAAATATTAAAGCATTATATTGGCATGGTGAGAATACAAAAATATCGGCATTATTTTCTTGTATTAATTTACTAACTGATTGAAAAGTTAATCCTGTCCTTTCAGTAATTGATGAGCTAAATAAGCCAATAATACTATCTTCATTTTCTTGTGATTGTAAAACTAAATTATAAATAGTTTTGTATATCTGCAATTCATGTTTCCAAGGATATTTATTTTCAAAGATGCAAGGTATTAGTTCTAATTCATTTATTAATAATTGTTTAGTATCATATACCCCATAAAATAAAAATATATCTTTACTAACCTCTGATAAAACCATTCTTATTCTTATCTTAAACTATTTTACATTGGTGGAAAATTTAGTCATCCTTTCTTTTATTTATTAATCTGAACTAATATAGTATTTTACAAGTTTAAAATGCATATCTTAAAGGACTATTGAAAATTAAATAATTTTGTAATTTAAATAATAATTTGCTTTAATTTTCTCTAAAGAATATTCAATATGAATAAGGTATCAATTTAGATTTTTTAGTAAAAATATTATTTAAGAATTTTTTTATAACCTTCTTAAGTTACAACAAGAAATCATAGTAAATTAATTCCTTTCATAATCAAGCTAAAAATGGTCAACATAATTTTGGAAAGCTTTTCAATCAAATTGTTAATTCTTATTCCGGGTGCAAAAAATATAAACTGGATCACATAGTAAACTCAATTTCTTGATTAATTCTAATTTACGGATTTATCCTTTTAGGGCATGCACTAGGCTATTTAGCTCTTGTAATTAAGTAGTAAATAAATTTCTAAATTCGTTTAACAAAATCCTCTTGTAAATCTCTTGAAACAAATCCATTTTTCTCTGTAACATTATGGAATCATAAAAATTTATTTATTAATAATTTATATCAATTATTGGAGAAAATTATCAAAACTTATAGTGATCCTTCAGGACAAGTTTGTTATGCTAATAATCTTCCTTCATCTGCACCATGTAGTATGAAATGCTTCTTAGCAAGCTCTAAATCATCTTGAATAAATGGTTTTAGTTCAGCATTTGCGTTAAGGTATTTTTCAGCATCAAAAGAAACTGATCTACCTTCACTATATCCAAAATTAACGTAGTGCTTAACCGCTTTAGATGAGTCAACTCCAATGGCAGATCTCAAGTCACTATAACTTGCAACGTAACCTAACTCGTCAAAACTATCTACTGATCTGCCTTCGTGATAGCCATGCTGAATGTAGTGCGAAAGCGACATGGTAGCACTTGGGCCAAAGGCTGCTAAAAGATCAGCATTAGACGCCAAATAACTACTTTCATCAAAAGTATCAATAATTCTTCCTTCATTCTGTCCATGAATTACATAATGCAATTTTGCTTTTTTAGAATTTAATCCAAAAGCATCAATTAGATCTTTATTTCCAGCTAAATAACTTAAGGATTCTAAGTATGAAAGCCCAAGATTAGAAAATCCCTCAGAAGAGAGTGCGTTATCAATATCAGAAGTAAAGCCAGTCAAATTTGTAACTTTAGAAGCATTAATGATCCCAGAAGTTTTTTCATCAAGAGTATTAAGTAAGGAAGCATCAATAGAAGTATCAGAAATTGTGATTACTTCATTACCTAAGCCATTTATACCAGAAGACTTATAAGCAATAACAATATCAGAACCTGTACCTGAAATAGATGTTACTGCTGTTGAATTAATGATCCCAGTAGTTTTTTCATCAAGAGTATTAAG
>MDSW01017001.1_pt1 | contig 12965 bp, 13 predicted proteins | sample 811171 | NCBI WGS metagenome assembly MDSW01 (sample SAMN05326641, study PRJNA326480) | marine metagenome | isolation source: seawater | place: Atlantic Ocean: North West | collected 2012 | reverse complement strand
GTGAAAAATAGAAAAAAAATTCAAAAAAAACTTGAGCAGCACAAAATAGAATATGCAACTTATTATCCTATACCTATACATAAGCAAAAAATAATCAGTTCAAATATTAATGTTAAACTTAAAAATACTGATAAATTTTGTAAAAATATTATTAATCTTCCTGTTCATCCGTATATCGATCAAAAATATCTATTAAAAATAAAAAATATTTTTAACAATTAATGATAAATAATAAAACGCAAAAATTAATTTCACAACACTTAAAAAAACATTCAAAGGTATTAGACGTTGGGGGTGGAAAAAATCCATTTAATGCATCAACTCATATTATGGATTTAAGTCAACCAGATAATGAAAAAATAAAAGAGTTATCTGATAGACTTCTTAATTTCAAGAGAGAGAATTACCTAGTTCACGATATACTTGATAGTCCATGGCCGTACGAAGATAAATTTTTTGACTTTTCGATATGTTCTCAAACATTAGAAGATTTAAGAGATCCATTAATTGTTTGTAAAGAATTGATAAGAGTATCAAAAGCAGGTTTTATTTCTTGTCCAACAAGAGCTCAAGAATCTAACAATAAAATTATAAACAGGAGCAGAATAGAAAAAAATCTGATAGGCTATTATCATCATAGATGGTTTGTAGAGATAGAGGGAGATAATTTAGTATTCATTCATAAAAATGATATTTTGTATAATAATCCAAATTTAACAATTAATAAAGTTGGACAAAAAAATCTTAATTTTTTCTGGAGCAAAAGTTTTAATTTTAAGGAAAAATTAATTACAAAAGAGAACAGCGTTAACGATTGTTTAGTTTTTAAAACTGAGCACGAGAAGTGGTATAAAAAATCAAAAAAAAATTATGATCACACCAGATATAATTATGCACCTAATGAGTTTAGTGAAATTATAAAAGATTGTTCACATGAGTTTGAATTATCAGATAATCTTCTTAATAGTTTAAAAGTTTATATAAAAAGTTTTTTTAGATAAATTTGTTTATTAAAATAAACTCAATAATCAATATTATTTGATATTGAATATATCTTATTATAAAAACTATTCTTAATAATAAGAAATTTAAACTAAAACTTCTAATGAAAATTTGTGTTTTTGCTAATAATTTTTCACACAAGATTATATATAAAAGCTTAAGTAAATTAAAAATTAACAGTGTTAAAATATCAAAAATTTTTACAGCCAAAAAATTTTCTTATGAAAATAAAAAATATTGTTATTAATAAATGAAAATATCTATTCATCAGCCTAACTTTTTCCCATGGGTAGGTTACTTTGAAAAAATTAATTATTCAGATATTTTTTTATTTTTAGATGACAGTTTTGTTCATAAAAAAAATCTAGATTTATTGAATAGATCTTCTTTTATATTTGGTGATAAAAAAAAATTTTTTTCTGTTCCAATTAAAAGAAATTTTTTAATAAAAAAAATTTCAGAAGTTGAAATAGATAACTCAAGCTCTTGGAAAATAAAATTTTTGAACTCTTTAAATGAAAATTATAAAAAAAACTATTTTTTTTGATGATGTAATGTTTATCATTAATGATATTTTAAGTTTTGAGACTAATTTTATTGCTGATTTTAATATAAATGCTGTAAACAGAATAATTAAAATTTTAAAACTAAATGTCAAAATTGATTTTTCGTCTAATTTTAATTTAAAAAGTAGTTCATCTCAAAAAATTTTAGAATTAGTTAAATTAAATAGGTGTGATAAATATATCTCTGGTTTTGGTGGTAAAAACTATTTAAAACAAGAAGATTTCCTTAAAAATAAAATTGATATTATATTTCATAAATCTGAAATTAATTATACTCAGAGAAACAATGATTTTATTTCTGGTCTTTCGATATTAGATTTACTTTTTAATCATGGCATAAAGCAATCTATTAAAATATTAAAAAATCAAAATACAAATAAATAACGAGTAGAATTAAGATACTTTCGGGTAGAATTTTTTATATTATAATATTACTTTATAAGAATTAAAAATTAAGATTTAAAGATCCAATAGAGCATTCAATCAGAAGTAGTTATTATATAAAAATGAAATTTATTCAACCAAGACAAAAAATTTATAGTTTTGGTATCTTAGATACATTTATCATATTCTTTAAAAAAATTGATAAAGAAAAAATAAATCAATATTTTAAAAAAATTTTTTTAACGAAAAACTTTTTAATAATTTCTCAAGCAAGAGTTGGTATTTATTTAGCAGTAAAATCAATCATTCAAAAAAAAAAAAAGGAAATAATTGTTTCACCATTTACAGTATTTGAAGTTATAAATATGGTCAAAAGTGCAGGTGGCATTCCTGTTTTTGCTGACTTAAAATTTCCAAATGCAGAGATAGATATTAATGAAATAAAAAAAAAAATATCAAGAAAAACTGCTGGTGTAATATTCACACAATATCATGGATATAATTCAAATATAAAAAAATTAAGCAATTTTTTAAAAAAAAAAAAAATTCCTTTAATAGAAGACAGGGCAATTACTTATGGATGTGAGAACAAAAATGAAAAAAATTATTCAGACGTAAAGATATATAGTTTTAACATTACAAAATTTGTAAGTTGTATTTCTGGTGGTGTAATTGTCGTCCCAAAAAATAAATTATTATTTAAAAAAATATTAAATGAAGGAAAAATTTTAAACTTGAACAATTTCTTATTTTTACTTCAAAAATTTATTCGTGCCATTAAAATAAATTTCTTTACAAATTATTTTATTTTTAATTTATTTACAAAATTCATCATAAAAATAAGTGTTTTAAAAAATTTTAATTTTTTAAAAGATTTAACTAGAAATGATCCAAAACCTATAACATATAATTATTTTCCAGATAAGTATCGAACAAATGTCACTGACTTTCAGATAAAGGAGATTTATATAAAATTAAAAAGATATAATCATAAAAAAAATCAGAAATTAAGATTTGAAAATTATTATATCTATCAAACGAATTTATCTAAAATTAAGGATTTAAAAATACATCCATTAAAAAAAAATACTAATAATGGTTGTTTGTTTTTTCCCATATTTTATAAAAAAAGAGATGATTTATATAAATATCTTATAAAAAATAATTTAGACGTTAGTAAATATTATTACAGAGACACTAGTAATATGAAAATTTTCAAAACACTCAAAACTAAATGTAAAAATTCCAAAAGATTATGTGATGAAGTAATTGTTTTACCTACTTATCCATCTTACAGTAAAGAACAAGTTATGAATAATATAATTGCTATAAAAAAATATTTTATAAAATTGAATAAATGAAAATATTAGTTATAGGATCTAGTTTTGCATCAACAATAGTATTGAAAAATTTAATTGATGCAGGTTTTAAACCTATTTTACTAGACTCAGATAATAATTATAATACTTCTAAAATTCAATTACAAAAAGATGATAAAAATAAAATATTAAATCCAATTCAAAATATTGGAGGATTATCAAATTACTGGTCTGGTTCAGTTTATAAATATTCAGAAAAAGATCTTGTTGATTGGCCAATTACTTATGAAGATTTAAATCCACATTATAAAAAAGTAACTTCTTTAATTGATTGTAAGATATTTTCAAATCAAAGTATGATTAAATCTTATATTAAAGAAAATATAGCTACAAATAACAACATTATAAATGAAAACGAATTTGCTAGCTTAAAATTTGGAAATATTTTAATTGATAAGAAAAATGATGGACTTGATAAATTTGATGAAATCAAACCATTTTCTTTTAGGGAAACTATTTTTAATCTATTAAAAAATAAGCAGATAGATTTTATTCAAGGCAAAGTAATCAAATTTTATGAAAAAAAAGATAAGATTTACATTGAATTTAACAATGGTAAAAAAAAAGAACAGTTTGCATTTGATTATATATTTTTAGGTTCTGGTGCCCTAGCTACATATAAAATTTTATATAACTCTATAAAATTTGAACCACGACTTGTTACACTAAAAACCCAAAAAAAATTACTAACACCAATTTTATTTAAAAAGTTTAAGCCAAAAAAAGAAAATTATTATTTTACTAATCCACTTTTTCAACTAAACATAAACAAGGCGAACATTTCTATTTATGCACAAATATATAATTTTAATATAAATATTTTAAAACATTTATTTCCAAAAATGAAAAAATATGAATTTGGTAAATTAACCTATTTCTTTTTAAAGAAATTTGGCTTTGCATATTTCACATTTGGTTCTAACTTATGCAGTGATTTTTATATTAAAGATGATGCAATTATTATTAATAACAATAAAAATAATGTTGCAAAAATATTAGAAAACAATAATTTTTTATATAATTATGAATTTTCGAATGGATTGTTTAAATTATTAAAATTAAATTTTAATAGGAATTCACTTTCTGGAAATCACTTTGGTGCTTCATTTCCAATGTCAAAAGAAAAAGGTAGATTTAAAACCTCAATTAATGGAAGATTGCATACTGTAAAAAGATTATCAATAATTGACTCCTCTGTATTTTCTTCACTAAGCGCCAAGCCACCTACACTTACAATTATGGCTAATTCTTCTAGAATTTCTGAAAATATTATTTACAAAATTAATCATTCAAACCTTTAATATTTTCAACAATTTTACTGGAAATAAAGCTGCTTCCATAATCATTCAAATGATAACTATCCGAATAAAAATAGCCAAATTTATCAGTTGATTTACAAATGCCCTCAAAGCAAAAAATGTCATCTGGTTTAATTTTAATTAAATTTGGATGGTTTATTTTGTCATAAAATTTTAAAACTTCAATTTGTCTTTTTTTAAATAGCTCATGAGTAACTGTTAAAGAATTTTTGTCTTCTACTCCTAGTAATTTGTAATAGTAACTTTTGTAAATTGACCGAGGAATATTATTTTCCATTTCTGGCCATGGATATATTATTATTAAGTAATTGTTATTGTCTAAAATTTTATTAATTATTTCATTTAAGTCGTTGAATATTAGTTGTTGCTTATCCTCTTTACTTAATTTCATTTTTGTTTCATCAGTAATATAAAAATCGATCGACTCAATTAAATTTTGTCCAGTCAAATCACCAATTAGATATTGGGTATAAATAAAAATTTGATTTTCTATATTATTAATAATTTGTAATTTTTTTTTATTTTCATGGTTTCGTTTTGGAATTAATTTTCCATTTTTAATGTAATGAATTTTATCGGTATATACATCGCCCAATAGATCGGTAACTTCATAATTAAGTTCATGTAGATCGGTTATTACCTTTTGTTTAATTGTATCTTTATACGAATCTCCAATCAAAAATATCTGTTTTGAATTTAATTTTATTTTTGGAAAATAGGTGCAAACTTTATTACATTCTTTAACAATTTTAATAAATTTTTCATTTAAATTTTTTTCATAATTCATTGTATTAGATATAATTTCCATTTTTTTTGATAAATAATTATCTCCTTTTTCCTTTATTGCATTTGTTACAAGAAAGAAAAGGAATCCAATTATTACAATTGTTAATAAAAAGAATTTCTTTTTACTTATAAATTGATTACTTCTAAATTTTTTTTCAATTAAAAAATAAGATAATGTTGAAATAATTAAAATTATTAAAATTATTAAAATTTTATAGTATGGACCCGATGAAAATTGCGTTATTCTAGCATAAGCAAAAATTGGAAAGTGCCATAAGTAAAGAGAGTAAGAGATTAAACCAAATCCTACAAAAAAATTAGAGGAAAGAATTCTGGTAATTATTTCGTCTTGTTTTTGAAATAAAATTATCAAACAGGTTCCAATAACAGGAAGTAATGTATAAAATGATGGATAAAATATTTCATTGTTTAAAAAAACAATTGAATAAATAATCAATAAAAATCCTAAACTAGGTGCTGCTTTAGTTAATACGTAGGTAATTTTATTATTTATAAAAAATATTTGTTTATAATTAAATTTTAAACAAGCTAATAATGATCCAGTAAGAAACACCCAAAATCTACTTTGCAAAAAATAATAATTGAACAAATCATTGGGTAATTTAGAACTGATATTTCCAGAAAATTGAATAAACAAAATGTTTATTATTAAAAAAATAAATAAAATTTTAAATAAATTTTTTCTAAAATAATTATAAGTAATTAAAAAAAATAAAAAAAAAATTATATAAGATTGCAACAAAACAGATATTGACCAAGTGTGATGCAGAGGTTTAATTAAAGTATTTGCTTCTCCAAATGCATTTCCTGCGTAATAATAGAAAAAGTTTGAATTAAATGAGATGGTTGAAATTACGGATTTAGCATAAGTAACAAAATCTTCTGGAAATAAAAAAAACCACGCCAAAACATAAGTAATTAAAATTAAAAATAACAATGGTGGAAGTATTCTTCTGAGTCTATTTTCAAAAAAAAGTTTTATAGAAAAAAATTTATTATTTAAGATTTGATTTAAAAAAACAGTCGTAGCTAAATAGCCTGAAATTACAAAAAAAATATCTATACCTACAAAACCACCTTTAAATTTTCCAAATATGCTTATATTTGTATGGTAAAAAATAATCGATAAAATCGCTATACCTTTTAAACCATTAATTTCTGGATAATTTTTTGCTCTCATATTAATTTTTATTTTCTAACTTTTTTTTTCTTTTAATAGTTCATAGGTATTTTGAAAATAAAAACACACAATTATTGATAATAAAAAACAAATTACTAGATTTGTATCATTCGCAAATATGGAAAAATAATCACTAATTGATAAATTAGTCTCAAAATTTAAAAAGTAACTAATATCGAACATTTTTTTTATAATAAAAAATGAATTTGAAATTTCCTCTGATCTAAAAAAAATAAAAGAAATATTTACGAAATTAAAAGTTAAAAACCATGAAATAAATTTTGAAATTTTAAAATTTAAATAATTTTTATAAAGATGATTCACTATCAAACCAAAACCATGAAGTGCGCCAAATATAACAAAATTCCAGGATGGGCCATGCCACAAACCTGCAATTAAAAAAACAATCAATATACTAATCATTGAGTTAAAATAATTTATCCTTTTAAACGATCTTAACAAAGGATTATAAATGAGATTGGTTAAAAAATTAGTTAAAGTAATATGCCATCTTTGCCAAAAATCAATTATTGAGATTGCTTTATAAGGACTATTAAAATTTTGAGGTAAAACAATGTTCATCATTAATGCTGACCCTGTTGCCATATCGACATAGCCGCTAAAATCAAAGTAAAATTGAAAAGTAAAAAATATACTTATCAACCAACTAGAAAGAAAACTAAGTTCATCAATATTTTCATGACCTATATCAACAAAATTAGATAGAGTATCTGCGAAATAAACTTTTTTAACAAAACCTATAAAAAATATAAATAATCCAATACTAAAATTTCTTTTATTGAAAAACTGATTATTTTTGTCGTTAAATTGTGGCATCATATATTTATATTTTACAATAGGTCCGGCAATTAATTGCGGAAAAAAAATAATAAATAAAAAAAAATCTCTGGCTTTTATATCTAGAATTTCTTCATCATAAACATTAACTAAAAAGGTAATACTTTGAAAAGTAAAAAAACTAATAGCAAGCGGGAATGGTAAATTTAATAATTGAATATTTAAAGAAAATATTAAATTTAAGTTTTCAATGATAAAATCTAAATATTTAAATATTATTAATATTAATACATTGACACTAATAGCAAATATTAAAATTTTTTTTTTATTAATACTAGAAGATATAATTTTTTTAGATAAATAATAGTTTGTAAAAATCGAAAATAAAATTACTGGAAGATAATAAATATTCCACCAAGAATAAAAGAATAAACTTAAAATAATAAGTACTAATTTATTATTTATTTTAAAATACCTAGTAGAAAAGAATAAAACCAGGCTTATTGGTAAAAAAAAAATTAAATATGGAAAGCTATAAAATAACACTACATTTCTATAAATTTTAGAATTTTAGGTATTGAGTTTAATTCACTCATTTTTGAAGTACTTATCTTCTTCTTAATTTTATTTTCTAGTTCAACCATAATTTTTACATGAGCTATACTATCCCATTTTGAAAAATCAGTTGCCTGTGAATTTTCGTTGATTAAACTTTCATTTATACCTGTATTTTTTGATATTATTTTAATTAAATCTTCTATTTTGATATAATTCATTTTGTTATTATCACTTTTCTTATTTCCTCTAAACTTTTAAGATTAAGGATTGTGCTAATATCCCCATAATTGTTAGATTTTGGATTTAAAAGAATATTTCTTAACAATCTTCTTAATATTTTTCCACTCCTTGTTTTTGGTATTTGCTTAACATAATAAATATTCTTTGGGATAGCATAAGTTCCGAAAGTAGCAATAATTAAATTTTCTATCTCTAAATTAATTTTTTTTTTAGAGACTACAAATAAATAAATTTTAGCCCCTTCTAAATAATCATTTAAAGTTATAGCACAGCACTCTACTATATGATTTAATTTTAGCACAGATGACTCTATCTCTTCAGATCCTATTCTATGTCCCCTTATATTGATAACATCGTCATTTCTACCATGTATATAAATATTTTTATTCTTTATTGTGGCTAAATCAAATAGCTTAAAACTACCTTTTTCATCCCAATATTTATCCCACTCTTTTTTACCATTGATTACATTTTTCATCATCCCTGGCCAAGGCGAAAGAATTTTAATCTCCTTCATCAATTTTTTTTGAAGTTTATTTATTTTTATGAATTTTGATAAAGGTTTGCCCACCGAACCATGTGGAGCAATTATTTTTGTCTCTTTAAAAGTTGGGGAACAAATAATTCCACCTGTTTCAGTCTGAAAATAAGTATTCACTATTGAATTATTATTGTTTGCAAAATTTTTAGCATACCATTTTCCAACTGCTGGAGCTAATGGTTCACCCATGGAACCTATGGCTTTTATATATTTTTTATTTAGTTTTAGAGTTTTGTTTAAAGATTTAATTAATCTAATTAAAGTAACTGGTAAATAAATTATACTAGTTTTTAAATCTATAATTTTTTTCAAAATATTTAGGTCTATTAAAGATATTGGTTTTTCAATTAAAATAGTAGTTGCGCCAAAACTCAAAGGTCCAAATAAGGAGTAAGTGTGTCCATTAATCCATCCAGCATCAGATGCAGTAAAAACAATAGAATTTTTTTTCATACCAAATTGTTTTTCGCAAGTAAGTTTTGTGTGCATTAAATAGCCACCGGTAGTATGCGTTATTCCCTTTGGCACTCCTGTTGATCCTGATGTAAAAAGCGTGAATAAGCTATCATAGCTATTCACAATAACGTTTTTAATTAATTCATCTTTTTTTTTATTAAGAATTATTTTTTTTATTTCATTTCCAAAAATATATTTTATTTTAAATGTAGTTTTAAATTTTGATTTTTTTTTAAAATTTTCCTCTGATAATCTGGTGAAAAAAATATCCGGTTTGAATAACTTTATTCTATTATAAATTCCTATTCCTTCCAATTCTTGAAAGATCACTGAAAAATGTATGCCAAGTTTTGAACAAGCAAGCATAAGAACCGCAGATTCAATCGAAGCGGAAGCATGTATCATTACTTTCAATTTTTTTTTTTTTAAATAATTTAGTAAATACTTAGCCATGTTATTTACTTTTTTGTCTATTTGATGATAAGTGTATTTATAAAATTTTTTTTTCTCAGTAATGGTTATAATTGCAGTTTTATTTTTGGTTGTCTTTTTAAGATAATCAGATACGCAATTTTGATAAAGATTTATTCTTCCATCTGGAAACCAAATATATTTATTGTTTTCACTAACTTTGACTATTTTTTTAGGTTTTTTAAACCAGCTTAGCTTTTCCGATTCTCTAAGATAATATTTATTAAATTTATTATCTAACTTAATCATATATTTGTTTATATAGTAATAGTTATTAATTAATAATATATTTTTTAAAATCAATTGATATGTATTATTAATAATGAATCTTATTAAAAAAATTTTAAATCTATTTACTAAAAATATTTATACTTTTTTTTTTTTAATAATATTTTTAATAATTCTAATTTATTCAATTTCAATTATACTTGATATTAAAAGTATTAATCCTTTTTTATACTTTGAATTTTAATTGGGTATTTAATTATATATCGTTTAATTTTGCTCGTTGAGAAATTAAATTAAAAAAATTTTACTTATTAGACATGTTCATTTATAAATATTTACTTAAACATTTATGAAGCTATTTAATGCCCTCGTGGTAAAAAACTTAACAGTTTGGTAACACGATGATAAATGATATTAAAAATTTCATACAAAAATATATAATAAAATACATATTTTATATTTTATCAAAGATATTAATTTTTTTTTTTTCAAAACTTCTAAATAAAAACAAAATAAGCTTATTTATATTTAATATTTTTTACGACAAAATCTTTAAAAGTGTATCTTATTACTCTAATTTAAGATCTGACCTAGAAGCTACTCAGATGTTAAGTAATTTAAGAGATAAAGTTTCATTTTATACCAAGAAAAATGAATATTTAAATAAAAGAAAAAAAATTATTTTTATTTTAGGTATTAGCACATCCCCTGATTTAACCAATCTTATTCATTTAAAAAAATTTATAAAATTTTTTGATGTATATATTTTTGAAATAGCAAAACATAAAGAGCATATTAGACTTCATCGGAATTTTTTAAAAAAAAATATTAATTATTTAAAAAAAAATAAAGTTAAGTTTGAAAGTGTTCAAATAAAATTTGATATTGAAAATTTATCCTCTAAAATTAATAGAATTAATGCAGATCTTTTAATTTTCAACATTGGATCTGATTTTATTGATATTATTGATCGAATTAATACTAAAAAAATAATTTCAATTAATAAAACTTCTTTATTCGTTCCACATTCAAAAATTGATCTTCAAACTTTTCAACAACCACCTTGGCCATATAAAATTAAAGAAAATAAAATTTATAATTTTAAAACCAAAAAAACAATTGATATAAATGTTACTAACAAAATATTTACATATAGTAAAAAGAATATCAAAATAAAGAAATTAAAATATTCAAACAAAAATATAATTCTTTGGTATGGAAATTTGAAAAAATTAGCCGATAAAAATTATATAAATTCAATTTCTAAAATTTTATTGAAATATAAACATTTAAAGTTTTACTTTTTTGGAACTAATACTTTTTTTTTAAATAAGATTTATAAATATTTTAAATTAAATAACGTAAAAAATTATAAATATTTAGGAGTTTTTAGTTTTATTTATAATGATAAAAGTAATATTGTATATGGTAACTTAGAAAAATTTAAAAAAATTATTTCAAAAACTTTATTAATGGCTAATACTTTTGCTATGCACGGTGGTAGATACGCTATAGAGGCATATGAGTTTAATATACCAATAATTAATTTTCAACTAAGTGATAAAAAATGGCTCAAAAACCAAAGCAAAATGTATTATAAAAATGAAAGTATCTTTTTAAAAAAAACTACTGCTTCCAGTTACCATGATTATGAAAAACTTCTTAAAAAAGTTATTGATAATAATAAATTTAGAAATAATGTTATTAAAAGCCAAAAAGTATTATTAGATAAATTAATTCATAAAGATAAACTATATAATGATGTTAATAATTTAATTTTAAAAAAAATAAAGTAACTAATGCTAGTTGATTATTTTTTTTGCAATTGCATAATCTCTATAAGTGTTTTTATTGTGGACTAATTTAATCTCATAACTCTTTTTATCAGCAATGTAGTTGACAGCTTTTACAATACCAGGGAAATCTTTTTCATTATAATCATCAAATATAATAATATCTCCCTCTTTTTGTCGCTTAGATATAATATTAAATTCAAATATAACATCTTCGTATGTGTGAGCACCGTCTAAAAATGCAAAATTAATCCTTGGTATAGCAATTTTATTTAGTATGTGTCTGGTAAATCCCTGAAAAAAAATTATATAGCGTTCTGAAAGATAACCCCAATCACTTAACAAATCATGTCTAGTTTGACTTCCCTTAGTATGATCTGAGATACAATTCCAAAACATTCTTTTATAATGAGGCAAAACATCCAAGGTACATATTGTCCCTTCAAATTTAGAGTCTGATAGTGCTTTTGCCATGCACATTGCAGAAAATCCTCTAGCAGTGCCAGTTTCAATAATATTAATTTTTTTGATATCTTGTTTTAGCGTTGAAAGGTAGTTTCTTAAAATTGTATATAATACTCTACCGTGTGCATAGTTAAGCTCTGATTTTTTAATAACTATCTGTGTTTCTAAGGCAAGAGAATTTAACCAATTCCTATTTATTGAGTGGCCACATTCTTTTTCAAGTAAATCAACATCTTTTAAAGAATATGTGTTTACTTCAGCTTTTTTAAACAATTTGTAATAATTTTCTTTATTTGACTTAGGGGAGTTAGAAAATGGTTGATTGAAGTATCTTAAATAAGTTATTCGGTCAAAAAAAGGCAGTAACTTTGCAAATATATATGATAAAAATTTAGAAATTATCTTCATTTTTTTATTTTGATTTATATAAATTTAATTTTTTTATATTTGTTTATAACAATATTAAAATCATTTAGTTTTAAATAAAATTTATTTCTAAAATTTATATTTTTTTTATTTTCATTTATTAATTTAAATTTTTCTATAAAAATAATGTTATTCTTTTCCAAGAAAAATGGAGGACAGTATACTGGAAATGTTGCTCTGTGAAGATTTCTTAGTTCTAAATATTTAGTTTTTTTTGGTACAAAAAAGGAGTCTGCTGGAGTTCTTTGTCTATAAACTTTTATTTTACCAATTTGACGTTTCAATTTTTTTTTATTTATAAGTAATTCTATGGATTGAATAATAAGTTTTGGAAATATTGAATTAGCTTTGT
>MDSW01078673.1_pt1 | contig 12966 bp, 10 predicted proteins | sample 811171 | NCBI WGS metagenome assembly MDSW01 (sample SAMN05326641, study PRJNA326480) | marine metagenome | isolation source: seawater | place: Atlantic Ocean: North West | collected 2012 | reverse complement strand
GTTCCTCCAAATTTTAAAACTACAATTTTCATTGATTTTTTTTTTTAATTTCAGTTAAAATATATTGATAAAATACATCTTGATTGTAATGTCAATAAACAATGAAAACTAACACAATAAACAAAAAAGAAATAGAAAAATTTTCAAAAATTGCAGAAGAATGGTGGAATCCAATCGGAAAATTTAAGCCTTTACATAAATTTAACCCAATAAGAATTAAATATATCAAAGAAAATATATTAGAGGATTTTAAAATAAAAAAGATAGATAGACCATTTAAAGGTTTAAAAATTCTAGATATTGGATGTGGGGGTGGATTATTATCAGAACCAATGGCAAGATTAGGGGCAGAAGTAGTAGGAATTGATGCTTCACATCAAAATATTAAAGTTGCAAAGCATCATTTAAAAAAAAGTAAACTAAATATTAAATACTTTAATTCATCACCTGAAAACTTTAAAACAAATCAAAAATTTGATGTCATATTAAATATGGAAATTGTTGAACATGTAGAAGATATAAATTTTTTTATTAAACAAAGCTCTAAATTTTTAAAAAAATCTGGAATAATGTTTGTGGCAACATTAAATAAAACATTAAAATCATATTTATTAGCTATAATAGGAGCTGAATATATTCTTAAATGGCTACCTATTGGAACTCATGACTGGGAAAAATTTGTTAAACCTGAGAGTTTAATTAAAATATGTAAAAAAAATTCTTTAAGTATAAAAAAAATTGATGGAATGACATTTAATCCAATATTTGATCAGTGGAATGTTTCTGAAGACAAATCAGTAAACTATATTTCCAAATTTAAGAAGGTTTAATTCTCATTCTCATCAATCCAAGGTATCATTTCTGTTTCTATACCTTCTTCTTTTAGCTCTTTAACTTCTTTTAAAGAAGCATTCCCATAAATACTCTTTTTTGTTTTTTTTTTATTATAATGTATGGATCTTGCTTCGTATGAAAAATTATCTCCAACAAATTCAAAATTTTCTTTAATAAATTTCTGGTAATCTTTGAGCTTTTTTTTCACTTCTTTAAATTTATCTTTATTTTTTTGAATATTTTTCTTCTTAGTATTGGCCAAATTTGGAGTCATTAAAGATTTTTCTATATTTAAAGAATTACAACTTTGACAATTTAAAAGTTTTAATTTTTTTAAACGATCAAATTCCCTAGACGATCCAAACCAACTTTCAAATTCTATTGAACAATTTTTGCATTTTAGAGAATATTTAATCATTAATAATATTTAGTAATTTAAAAAAAAAATTCAATATACTAAGATCTATAATCTGAGTTAATTTCAATATATTTTTTTGTCAAATCCATCGTATAAGCTGTAAAACTTTTATTTCCTAAACCGATTTCAACAGTAATTGTAATTGAGTTATTTTTCATATAAGAGCTAACTTTTTTTTCATCATACTTCTCATTTAAATATCCTTTGCTAAATATTTTAAATGGTCCAATTAAAATTGATAATTTTTTTTCTTCTATATTTCCAGTGCTTTTACCTACTGCCATTGCTATTCTTCCCCAGTTAGGATCTTCTCCTGCTACTGCAGTTTTAACCAAAGTTGAATTGGCAATTGAGAAAGCAATATCTTTTGCATCTTTATCGCTTTTACATTGTTTACAATTTATTGTTATAAATTTTGATGCTCCTTCTCCATCTGCTGCAACCTGTTTCGCTAAATTTAGCAATACTTCATGAACTGCTTTATTAAAATTTTTTAGTTTTGGATCATTATATTTTTTAATTAAGGGATTCTTTGATTTATTAGTTGCAAATATTGATACCATATCATTCGTACTTGTGTCTCCATCACAAGAAATAGCATTAAATGTAGTTTTTATATTATTTTTTAAAATATCTTTTAAAACTGAAGAAGGTAGATTTGCATCAGTAAAGACATAGCCAAGTGTGGTTGCCATATTAGGATAAATCATTCCTGAACCTTTGGCAATTCCATAAATTTTAATATTTGAAGATCCAATTTTTGCTTCACTCATCGAAAGTTTTGGTTCTAAATCAGTTGTTATAATTCCCATAGCTGCTTTAATCCAAATTAATTTATTTTGAGTATATTTTAAATTTTGTATTAATTTTGGAACTGACTGTTTAATTTCGAAAAGTGGAAATTTTTCTCCTATAGTGCCTGTACAACCAAATAATATTTTATTAGAAACAATTTTTTTTGGACTATCCTCATCAGTATTTTGCTTTTCTGACAGTCCTTTGGATAACTCTAAAGAAATTTCTTTTAAGGCCTTAAAACCCTCAGGTCCTGTAAGCGCATTTGCATTTCTAGTATTAACTAAAAGTGCATATATTTTATTTGATTTAATTTTTTTATTCCATTTTAAATTTTCCGATATAATTTTTGATTGAGTAAAAACTGAAGCATGGCTTGCACCTTCTCTAAAATAAAATAGAACAAGATCATCTCTTTTTTTTTTATATAAACCGGCATTAACTGTTGAAATAGATAGTCCGTCCAAGTGATCTAAATCTTGAAAATCACCAATTTTAGACCTCTTACTTCTATTATCAAAAAAATTGCTTATGTTAAAATCCATGATATTTAAATTTAATAAATAATTACTATATAATCTTAATATTTAATTTTACATCAAAATGTTTAACCCTATAAATATATTTTCAAAGCTAATTAAAAGCTCAAATCAAAGAGAGCTTGATCGAGTTCAAAAAATTATCAAAGATATTAATCTTTTAGAAAAAAATATAGAAAATCTGGAGGATTCTGAATTTCCAAAGAAAACTGATGAATTAATTGAAAAATTAGAAGAAGGAAAAAAACTTAATGATATTTTACCTCAGGCTTTTGCTTTGGCAAGAGAAGCATCAAAAAGAATAAATAATGAAAGACATTTTGATGTTCAATTAATTGGCGGTGTTATTCTTCATGAAAATAAAATTGCAGAAATGAAAACGGGTGAAGGAAAAACTTTAACCATTGTTTTAGCTGCGTATCTAAATGCACTCGAAAAAAAAGGTGTTCATATAGTTACTGTTAATGATTATTTGGCTAAAAGAGATAGTCAAAATATGGGAAAAATTTATAATTTCTTAGGTTTAACCTGTGGATATATTAACACAGGTCAAACAGATCAAGAAAGAAAAGAAAATTATTACAAAGATATAACTTATGCAACTAACAGTGAATTAGGATTTGATTATCTTAGAGATAATATGAAATTTTCAAAGAAAGAAATGGTTCAAAGAAATCATAATTATGCAATAGTTGATGAAATTGATTCATGCTTAATAGATGAAGCCAGAACTCCTTTGGTAATTTCTGGAGCAGCTGAAGACAAAACAAATCAATATATAGCAGTAGATAAATTAGTTAAAAATTTAAAAAATGAAGATTTTGAAATTGATGAAAAAGATAAAAATGTTTTACTTACTAATAAAGGTGTAGACAATGTAGAAAAAATATTTTCTAACGCAGGAGTCCTTAAAAATAATAATTTTTATGATCCTTCTAACCTTCATATTGTACATCATGTAAATCAAGCTTTGAAGGCAAACCACCTTTTTCAAAATGGAAGAGATTATATTGTTAAAGATGGAGAGGTAATAATTATAGATGAACAAACGGGAAGACAACTTCCTGGAAGAAGATTTGGAGATGGATTACATCAAAGTTTAGAAGCAAAAGAAAAATTAAAAATAAATGCAGAGAATCAAACACTAGCATCTATTACTTATCAAAACTTTTTTAAACTTTACTCAAAATTAGCTGGATGCACTGGTACAGCTCAAACTGAGTCTGAAGAATTTTATGAAATTTATAGTTTACCTGTTGTTTCTATTCCTACTAATAAAAAGATGATTAGAAAAGATTGGAATGATCAAATATTTCGTACTAACAAAGAAAAAGATAACGCTATAATTAAAAAAATCAGCGAATGTAATAATTTAGGGCAACCTCTTTTGGTATTTACTTCAAGTATTAATAAGTCAGAACACTATTCAGAGCTCCTTAACAAAAAAGAAATTAAACATACCGTGCTTAATGCAAAAAATCATGAGAAAGAAGCCGAAATAATTGCCGATGCGGGTAAAAAATTTTCGATTATAATTACCACAAGTATTTCTGGAAGAGGTGTTGATATAAAGCTAGGTGGCCAAAATGAAAGTGAAAAAAATGATATTAAAAATTTAGGAGGTTTATTTGTTATTGGCACAGAAAGAATGGAAAGCAGAAGAGTAGACAATCAAGCTAGAGGTAGATCCGGAAGACAAGGAGATGAAGGTAATTCTATTTTTTTTGTAAGTTTAGAGGATGATCTAATGAGAATATTTGGATCTGAGTCAATGAATAATATTCTTGAAAAATTAGGACTTAAAGATGGAGAAAGTATTGATCATCCATGGATAAATAAAGCTTTGGAAAGAGCTCAACAAAAAGTTGAGGCCAGAAATTTTGATATTCGTAAAACTCTTTTAAAATTTGATAATGTTTTAAATGATCAAAGACATGTCATATTTTCTCAAAGAAATGAAGTTATGGAAAATAAGAATTCAGAAAATTATTCTGAGAATTTTTTAAAAGAAATTTTAGAAAATTTAAAAGTTCAAAAATCAAAAAGTTTAGGCAAGAATAGCTCAAATGATTTTTTATTACATTTAAAATCAATATTGGGCAAATCTTTCAATGAGGAAGATTTTAAGAAACTAATCAGTTTAAAGAATGAAGACTTTGAAAAATCTATAAAAAAGAAGTTTTCAGATGTTAGAAAAAGTAGAATAGATATTATAGGTGAAGATCAAACTCAAGAAATAGAAAAAAGAATTTTTTTACAGTTAATAGATCAAAATTGGAAAATGCACATACAATATCTAGAGCAGTTAAGACAGGTTATAGGTTTAAGATCCTATGGACAAAGAGATCCTTTGGTTGAATATAAAAAAGAAGCATTTTCTCTTTTTGAAAATTTACTGAATAAACTTAAAAATGATTTAGTAACAATTTTATTTAATCTTAAAATTGTAGAAAATGATGAAAAAGAAAAGGAAAGTGAAGAAAAAATAAACAGTAAATTTAGTGAAATTTCTTCTAAAAAAATTGGTAGAAATGAACCTTGCCCATGTAATTCAGGCAAAAAATATAAACATTGTCACGGATCTTTATAAAATTATTAGAGAAATAATAATTATAATTAAAATCAAAATAAAAGAATAAATAGCATAAATGTTATTTTTAAATTTTAATTTAAATTTTTCGATCAAATTTTCTTGCATTGAAAGATTTTTTGAAATTTCAGATTGACTAGTAAAGCCTTTGCTTCTTCCTATTGACAAAAATTTATTTTTTCTGTGATTTAAAATTTCCTCTTTTTCCATGTTCACAAAGAATTCTAAGTTTTTTTCTAAAGAATCTCTTACATTATCTAATATTAAATCTTTATCCCTGTGAGCTCCTCCCACTGGTTCAGGGATAATTTCATCAATAATATCTAACTTTAAAAGATCTTTTGAAGACATTTTCATTGCTGTTGCTGCTTCTAATGTTTTTTTTGGGTCTCTCCATAAAATTGTTGCACACCCTTCAGGGGAAATAACTGAGTAAATAGCATTTTGAAGCATTAATACTTTATTGGAAGATGCTAAAGCTATAGCGCCACCAGATCCTCCTTCTCCTATTATTATAGATATGTTTGGTACAGTTAGCTCCATACAACATTCTATTGATTTTGCAATTGCCTCGGCTTGACCTCTTTCTTCTGCGCCAACTCCAGGATATGCTCCCGGGGTATCGATGAATGATATTATTGGAATTCTAAATTTCTCTGCAAGTCTCATAAGTCTAGCAGTTTTTCTATAACCGCTTGGATCCATCATTCCAAAATTTCTCTCTATCCTTGTTTCTAAATTATCTCCTTTTTCTTGTCCAATTACTAAAACAGATTTTTTATTAAATTTTCCAAATCCTGAAATAACAGACTTATCTTCTCCATAAAACCTATCACCAGAAAGTGGAATAAATTCTTCAAAAAGATTATCTATAAAAAACTTAGCTTTTGGTCTGTCTTCATGTCTTGCAACTAAAGCTGTTTGCCAAGGATCTAAATTTGAATATATATTTTCGAGTTTTTCCGTTATTTCTTTTTCTACTTTAGAAATTTTTAAAGTATCAACTTCCGATAATCCTTCTTGATTATATGGGTCTTTTAATTGCTCAAGCTCATCTTCAAGAATTTTTACATCTGTTTCAAAGTTCAAATAATTTTTCATTAAAAAGCTTTATTATAATCAAAAAAGGCAATAAAATGTCTAAAATTTATAACTTATTTTGTCTAAAAATATTAAAAATATAGATAATGAGCAACTATAATAGAAACTTATAGGTAATTATTCTGAAAAAATAAAAATTTTGGAAAATATCTTTATCATGTGAGAAAAAACTCTCTGAAAGATATATTTATAAGTTAAGATATTTATGAAAGATCAATTTGTAAAAATAAATAATTTATCTGTAGCAAAGGAGCTTTTTGAATTTGTCGAAAAAGAACTTTTAAAAGGAACTGAAATATCCACTAATCATTTTTGGCAGGGACTGGATAGAGCGGTCCATGAGCTAGCACCAAAAAATAAAAAGCTATTAGAAACAAGAGAGACATTACAACAAGAAATAAATTTATGGCATAAAAAAAATAACTCCAAAAAAATTAATTATAAAGAATATAAAAATTTTTTAGAGAAAATTGGTTATCTTAAAAAAATAGGCCCAGATTTTAAAATCAAAACCAAAAACTTAGATGATGAAATTTCAATTATTGCGGGCCCTCAACTTGTTGTTCCCGTCATGAACGCTAGATACACTTTAAATGCGGCAAATGCTAGATGGGTTAGCTTATATGATAGCTTGTATGGATCAGATATAATAGAGTCAGAAGAAAGTGGAAGTGAAAAATACGATCCATTACGAGGACAAGAAGTTATAAAATATACCAGAAATTTTTTAAATAAATATTTTCCTATAAAAGACTTAAACTGGAAAGATGTTACCGGTCTGTCTGTTAAAAACAATAAATTGCAAATTAGTAAAGGAAATAAAAATTTTAATTTAGTTGAATTAGAAAAATTTGTTGGGCATAGAGGTGAAAAAAATAAACCCTCAGCTGTAATACTTAAGAATAATAATCTTCATTTAGAAATCATTATTAATCCTAGAGCATTTAGTGCCGCAAGAGATGCGGCTGGAATAAGCGATATAATTATAGAATCTGCCATATCAACTATATGCGATAATGAAGATAGTGTTGCAGCAGTAGATGCAAGTGACAAAGTTATTTGTTACAAGAATTGGCTAGGACTTATGAAAGGAGACTTAAAAACTATTTTTGAAAAAAAAGGAAAGAAGTTAGAAAGAAGACTAAATCCTGACAGAAGTTATATTTCAATAAAAGGAAATGGATTAAAACTACATGGAAGAAGCTTGTTACTTGTAAGAAATGTTGGACATCTAATGACTAACCCGGCAATTATATTAGATGACGGTTCCGAAGTACCAGAAGGCATTATGGATGCTTTTATGACTTCGGCAGCTTGTTTACATGATTTAAAAAAAAGAAGTAATTCTAGAAGTGGTTCTATTTATATTGTTAAACCAAAAATGCATGGTCCAGAAGAAACAGAGTTTACAGATATAATATTTTCCAGAGTTGAAGAAGTTTTAAAGTTAAAAAAATATACAATTAAGTGTGGAATAATGGATGAAGAGAGAAGAACCTCTGCTAATTTAAAAGAATGTATTAGAACATTACAAAATAGAGTTTTTTTTATTAATACTGGGTTTTTGGATAGAACTGGAGATGAGATGCATACGTCTATGGAAGCAGGACCGATGATTAAAAAAGGAGATATGAAAAAATCTAAATGGATAAAAACATATGAAGACAACAATGTAGATGTAGGTATTAGATGTGGTTTTTCTGGATTGGCTCAAATAGGTAAGGGAATGTGGGCAATGCCTGACAAAATGAAAGATATGATGGAACAAAAAATTAGCCATGTAAATTCTGGAGCAAATTGTGCTTGGGTTCCATCACCTACAGCAGCAGCACTACATGCTATGCATTATCACGAAGTAAATATTTTTAAAAAACAAAAAGAAATTAAAAAGAGAAATCATGCAAAATTATCTGATCTTTTAACTATACCTGTAGCTGATAGACCCAACTGGTCAAATGATGAAATTAACTCTGAAATTTCAAATTCTGCACAAACAATCTTGGGCTATGTGGTAAGATGGATTGATCAAGGTGTAGGCTGTTCCAAAGTCCCAGATATTAATAATGTGGGGTTAATGGAAGACAGAGCAACATTAAGAATTTCGTCACAACATATTGCTAATTGGCTTCATCATGGTTTGTGCTCAAACAGACAAGTACTTGAAATATTAAAAAAGATGGCAAAAGTTGTTGATAAACAAAATGAGAAGGATCCATTTTACGAAAATATGTCTCCAAATTATGATAAATCTATTGCTTTTAAAGCAGCTTGCGAATTAATTTTCCATGGAAAATCTCAACCCTCAGGCTATACGGAACCACTGTTACATTTAAATAGACTTATCAAAAAAAGCTAGGTTACGCTCTACTTAAACTTTGTCTATTTTTAAAAGCAGATATTAAAGTGCCATCATCTAAACTTTCAATTTCTCCACCAACAGGAAGTCCTTGAGCAAGTTTTGAAATTTTAATATTTGTCTTTTTTAAACTGTCTTGTATATAAAAAGCAGTTGTTTGACCCTCAATAGTTGCACTTGTAGCCAAAATAACTTCCTCTATATTATTTTTTTTTACTCTTTCTATAAGTGAGTCTATAAGTAAGTCTTCTTTATTATAAGTATTATTATTTGATAAGGTACCACCAAGAATATGAAAATATCCCTGAAATACACTTGAACTTTCAATGGCCCATTGATCAGAAATATTTTCAACAACACAAATTTTACTAAATTTTTTTGATTTATTTTCACAATTATCACAAGTGGATAAATTTGACTTTAGAGTACCACAAATATTGCATCTAATTACATTTTTATAAACTTCACTTAAATTTTGAGCTAAAGGCTTTAATAGCTCCTGTCTGTTGTTTATCATTTTTAAAATTATTCTTTTTGCTGACTTTGGTCCTAATCCAGGTAGCTTTGAAATTAATTTAATTAAATTTTCAATTTCTGAAATATTTTGCATTAGATTATAATGGCCATTTAAATCCAGGAATGCCAAAGCCTCCTGTCGCTTTTGAAATTTCCTCAGATGTTTTTGATTTAAGTTTAGATTTTGCATTATTATGTGCAGCCAAAATTAAATCCTCTATAATACCTTTTTCTTCTTTCAAAATTTTATCACTTAATTCCAACTTGATCATCTCACCTTCTCCATTTAATGTAATTCTAACTGAGTCAGCGCCAGATATACCAATAACTTCAATCTTTTTTATCTTATCTTGGCTTTCTTTCATTTTTGCCTCTAATTCTTTGGCTTTATCTAAGATTTTGCTAAAATCATTCATCTTTATCACTATTCGAAGTTATATTTACTAACTCTGCATCTGGAAAATTTTCTAATATTTTTTTGTAAATTATACTATCTTTAGCATCTTCAAAAATCCTGTTTTTATTAATTTGCTCTTCTTTCTTTTTTGATATAGCTCCTTCTTTTTTTGAAAGTGATATTATCCATCTTTTATTGGTCCATTCATATAATTTATTAGAAAAATCTTTTATAAAATCTTTATCTAAGTTTTCATTGAATGCTATTTCCATATGTCCATCAGAAAACGAAACAAGATTAACATTTCTTTCTATTTCATATTTAAGTTTAATTTCTTTTTTTTTATTACATAAATTTAACAAATCTTCAAAATTAGATATCAAAACTTCACTATTAATATTTTCAGATTTCATTTTGGGTTCTAATTTATCTTGTTGAGATATATTTTTTATTTGATTAACAGTTTTGTTATTTTTTTTTATTTTTTCTTCATTATCAAAATTCTCATTTAATTCTTTTTTTTTTTCTGAGTCATTTATTTCCATTTTTTTAATATCTTTTAAATAAATCAATCTAATTAAAAACATTTCTACCGATAAATTTGAATTAGAAACAATGTTTAACTCTTCGATAGTTTCAATTGTAAATTGCCAAAATAAAATTAAATCCTTTGGATTGAGACTTTTTGAAATATTAAATATTCTATTAAAATCTTCATCATTTAATGAAAAATTAGTACCATCAAGTTTTATTGTATTAATATTTTTAAAGTAATACAAAATTTCTAAAAAATCATTTAAAAAAATTTTTGGATCAACGCCTGACTCATAAATTTTTCTATAAGATTTTATAGTATTTTTTTCATCTCCTTTAAAAATATTTTCAAATAAATCAATTAAAAAACTTTTATCAAAATATCCAAAAATTTTTTGAGCTTTATCTAAATTTAATTCTTCTTTATCTTTATTTGTTACTAATCCACGATCCAGTAAAGACAATGCATCTCTAACCGAACCTTCAGAAATCTTTACTATCAATTTTAAAGCATCATCTGATACTTTTCCATTTTCTTTGTTTTTAATGTTTTTTATATATTCAAATAATTGATCTGATTTTATTCTTGATAGATCAAATCTTTGACATCTTGAAACTACCGTTACAGGAATTTTTTTGATTTCAGTTGTTGCAAAAATAAATTTTAAATATTTCGGTGGTTCTTCTAATGTTTTTAAAAGTGCATTAAATGCTTGCTTACTTAACATATGAACTTCATCTATAATAAATATTTTGTATTTGGCAGTTGTTGGTCCATATCTTGAAAATTCAATAAGCTCTCTTACATCATCAACGCCAGTCTTACTTGCAGCATCCATTTCCAAAACATCAATATGATTTGAGTTTGTAATTGAATCACAGTTACTACATTTATTCTTACACATATTTTCAATTCCATGCTCACAATTTAGTGACTTTGCAACTATTCTTGCGAATGTAGTTTTTCCAACACCTCTAATGCCTGTAAATAAAAATGCGTTAGGTGACTTTTCTGAAATTATTGAATTTTTAATTGTTTCGGCAATAACTTCTTGACCTATAAGATCCTCAAATACTTGAGGTCTATATTTTAAAGCTAAAACTGTTGAATTATTTGTCATTACTTAAGGAGACCAACCAACCTGGAAAATACTCATTACCCTTGCTCTTTTTCAAGCCTGGGGGAGTTCATGGTAACTCCACCTGATTGGCCTCCATCTTTATTATACCAATAAAATTTTCTAATCCACAACAAACTTAAATGCTATTTTTGCCTAAATTTGTCAGAATTATAAACACCCAATATGTGCATATCTTCGCAATGGAGACCTAATTCCTCCAAGGAATTTTTGATTTTTTGAGAATCAAGATGACCATCAATATCGCAAAGAAAAAAATATGATGAAAATGAATTTTTTTCAGGAAAACTTTGAAGTTTCGTCATATTAATTCCATTTATTGCAAAACCTGAAAGTGCTGAATAAAGAGCTGCAGGCTTACTTTTTAGTTTAAATAAAATAGAAGTTATATATTTTTCTGCTTTAAATTCTGGATGATAAACCTCTTTTCCCATTAGTAAAAATCTAGTTATATTTTTTTTATCATCTTGTATTTTTTCTTTTAGTATCTCCAGACCATAAATGTCAGCACTAAGGTTTGATGCTATTGCGGCCTTTGTTTTGTCATTCGCTTGTGAAATATATTTGGCAGATCCTGCTGTGTCTGCTCTAACATTTTCATTCAAGTTATTTTTTTTTATAAATTCTGAAGATTGACTTAATGCTTGAGCATGCGAATATACATTTTTAACATACTTTAATTTTGAACCTTTTATACCGAGTAAATTATGATTAATAGGAAAAAAATGTTCTGCATAAATATTTAATCTATATTTAAAGATTAAATATTCTACACCTATATTACCTGTTGTTTTATTTGATTCAGGAATAATTGAACGTATTGTGCTATCATTTTTTGCTTTTTCAAAACATTCATCAAAAGTTTTACAAGGTATAGTTTCACAATTGGGATACATTTCTTTAGCACAACTTTCACTATAACTTCCTGCTATACCTTGATATGCTATTTTCATAAATTTATTTTTTATTTTCCATTATTTTTTTTATTCTCTTATAATCTTCGTAAGTGTCAACCCCAATTGGTGATGAATTTGCCAAATTGACATCAATATCTATATTATTTTCCATAGCTCTTAATTGTTCTAGTTTTTCTGATATTTCATTTTTTGTTTGTTTTAAATTTATAAACTTTTTTAAAATTGAAGCTTTATACATGTATATGCCAATATGATGATAGGTATTTTTATATTTTTTTTCTAAAATTTTTCTTGAAAAAGCTTTTGCTTTAGATGAATTTTTATATGATAATTCTTGCTCTGTAGTCACCTTAACTATGTTATTTTCAGTATACATTTTATTTTCAGATATTTTGCAAGCTAATGTTGATATTTCTGACTTTTTTTGTAAAGTTTTATTATAAAGTTCTACAATATCTAAAACATCTATTATTGGTTCATCACCCTGAAGATTAATAATATAATCAATATTTTTTAAATTTAATTTTTGATAAGCTTCAAAAATTCTATCAGTTCCAGAATGATGATTTCTCTCGGTTAAAACACAATTACCCCCATTCTTTTTTACATCATTAAATATTTCTCTATCTCCAGTAGCCACATATACATCTCCTACTTTGGATTGTTTTGCTTTTTGATAAACATGATTAATTATTGATAAATTGTTAATTTTAAGTAAAGGTTTATTTGGAAGTCTAGATGCAGCCAACCTTGAAGGTATTAAAATTATAGTATTATTCATAAATTCAATCTTTATGCGTCTTTCAGACGCAATAATTAAAATTAAATTT
>MDSW01127739.1_pt1 | contig 12967 bp, 11 predicted proteins | sample 811171 | NCBI WGS metagenome assembly MDSW01 (sample SAMN05326641, study PRJNA326480) | marine metagenome | isolation source: seawater | place: Atlantic Ocean: North West | collected 2012 | reverse complement strand
TTGATGGATTATATAATAAAGAAGTATTTTTAAATTTTTTAAATAAAATTTTTTCTATTTGTGGAGATTGTGCTAACAAATGATCACAATTTTTATATAAATAATTTACTGTTTTTTGAAGAATATTTAGAACAAATTTATTTTTAATTATATTTAAATCACTAATCACTTGAGGCCAAAGATCTTGAACCCATAAAAACAGAGGAATCTTAAATCTTTTTGAAAATATAATAGCTGGAATAACTTGATAAATTGGACTAGTTGAATATGAAATTATTGCATCAAACTTTATATTATTTAAATGTCTTTTATTAATGAATGCTGCACCTAGAATATAACTAAGGTAATTTAAGATTATACTGAAATTACTTCCTTTACCTCTTCTCAATGTAGGTACTCTTAATATTTTTACTTTGTTATAATTTTCAAACCCATATTTGAGTAAATTTTTTTTATTTTTATAGTTGTAGTTAGGCCAAGCTGATACAACATAAACTTTATTTTTTTTTGACAACTCCAAAGCTGTTTCGTTTATCCTAAATATTTCTGGCCAGAAATGTTGGGAATAAATCAATATATTCATTTTTATTTTTTAGTTTTAACGTAATTTAAAATTTTTCTAGCTATATCTTCTGGTCTACTTGGATCAAATAATCTATTTTTTATAGTATAATCTCTAGCGAAATCATAGTTTGAAGCAAGTATATCTAAATGATAGCTTTTTGCTTCCAGCAAAGGTAAACCCAAAGTTTCTGTATAAGAAGGGAAAATCAAAGCCTTTGAATAATTATAGTTTTTAAGGAAAATTTTTCTATCTTTAATTTTTTTATTAAAAATTTTTAAATTAAACTTATCTTTGTAATATTTAATTTTTAACTTACTTAATTCTGACTCACTTAATGTAAGTAATATTTTTGGAAAAATTTTCTTATTAGATAGAATTATTAGAGCTTTTATAAGATTTTCATGATTTTTGTGAGGTTCTCCACTTGCTGGGTATATGAAATCATATATTTTTTTTTTATGAATTATTTGACTATCGATCGACACTTTATTTTCAAATATTTTATTTTTTTCAATGTATCTGCTGAGAATTGTTTTTGAAAACTTTGAAAAAACAATCCATTTATCGACGTTTTTATAAAAAAAAATAAACTTTAGATTCCTTAAAAAATCTAAAGAAAAAATATTTTTTAATAAAAAATTATTTTTTTTTAAAATATTTGCATTTTGAAAATATGCCGTAACTTTGGCTTTAAATTTGAAAAAAGGTGGCAAACCATTTAAAAAAATTATTTCTGAATTTGGATTATCAAAAAATATCTTTATTTTTAACTCAGAGTAAAATTTTGAAATTAAGTTATTTTTAACTAAGTAAATTTCAAAATTATTGTAAAATTTATCTAATATAATCCTCTGATCTAAAAAAAAAATATCACCTTTCGATGTTATTTTACTTCTCAAATAATTTAATATAAATAGACCACCTCCAGCATGTAATCCTGCACCAAATATTAATTTATTCTTTTTCTTTTTTTTCATTTACTAGTAATATAATTAAAATAATACTTATTAAAAATCCCCCATTAAAATAACCAGCGCCTCTTAATAATTGAGTAATGATTATAGGAAGTAAAAAGATTTTATTTTCTATTGATATTTTTTTTGAAAAAATAAATATTAATAAATATCCAAATAATAATAATGAAAAAATTCCAAATTCAGCAATCAATTTATTTAAGTTTGAACCACCATCATTTAAATTAATTTTCATTACTTCATCTGAAAAATTTGAAGATTGTTCATTCATTTGTTCTCTGAAAGCAATTTCAAATCTATTAAGACCAACACCAAAAGGTCTCTCGAACAAAGTTTTGATTGCAATTTCAAACGAATTTTTTGCTACTTGAGATGAAACATTAATTTTATGATAAACTCTTTCCTTCTGATCATCGTCTAATTCGATAAATTTTTCAACATTAGTGTCACCTGATAATAATTTCACTTTCCTTTCATTTGCTTTTCTAGTTTTGTCAAAAGTATTTTTGTAAAAAATTATGTATGTCCTCGCGTATAAGATTTCTATATTTTCAAATAGGGATAGTTCTTTTTTTAAATTCTTATTATCATCTTGTTTAATTTTGATCTCATACCCATCTATTTTTTGTTTAGACATAATATAGCTATGAAAGAATAGATCAGAAAATTTTCTTGTACATCCATAAATATTAAAAAAAATATAAAATAATATAATGAGTATTCCAAATAAACAAAATATGTATTTCCTATTTAATCTTTTAAAGTTGAAAATTAATAATATAAAAATATTTAATATTAAACCAATTATCATAGTTGTTGATTGAAATACAATTAGAGAACAGAAAAAAATAATAGTTGCAAAAAAATATAAATAATTAAATTTTTTTGATAAATAATAAATATTAAGTAATAAAGCTGGTATTGCAATCATTGCAAAATGTGAGTTTTCTAAAAAAAAAAGTTTAAAAATTTTTGATTCAGGTTTGAAAAAACTACATTGCCATAATCTGTCTATTTCATCCCACATTTCTATTGATGAGGTGATTAAAAATATAGGCGCTATAAAGATAATAAAAGAACAGATAATCTTTAAATTATTCATTAAAACTTTTTTGCAAAAGATAACCAATAAAGTCGTAAGAATTAATGCAATGAAATATTTTGAATCATTTATCAAAAAATCATTTTTATAAATGATGTAATTGTAAAAATATTGAAATATTAAAATACCAATAATAATATAAATTAATCTAATGTCTTTATTTGTAAAAATTTTATTATTTATAAAAAAAAGAAGCGGTATTAGTGTTAAGTACCTAGTATCTATTCCTAAATTATATTTTGCACCAAAATCCCAAAAATAAAATGAAATAATAAATGATGAAATAATTATAAAATTTTTAAAATCAAACCTAATGTTAAATTTTTCTATTAAAGACATACAAAACAATATATATAATTTTTTTTATATTTATAAAAATTGATTTTTAATTTATTACAGGATTTAATGACTAGAATTTATCTTCACCTATATAATCAATGATTATAAATAAAAAAAACTTATTTTCATTAATAGAATTTATATATCTTTTAATTCCAATTTCTTTAGTTTTTAGTATTGCAATTGCCGACTTTTTTTTGTCGTTAATTGTAATTTTTTTTATAATTCACACTCTTAGAGATAAAATTTTTTTTTATTATAAAAATAAAATTTTTATATTTTTCATAATATTTTGCATTTACTTAGTTTTTGTATCATTTATTAAATATCAGGAAGTACCTTTATCTGTAATTTTTTTTTTTAGGTTTGGAATATTTTCAATTGCCACTTGTTACCTATTAGACAGAAATAAAATATTATTAAAGTATATTTTAATTTCAATTTTTACCACATGTACGTTTGTTGCACTTGATGCAATTATTCAATTTATTTTTGGTATAAATATTTTAGGTTATGAATATAACTTAAATTCACAACCACGGTTAAGTGGTTTGTTTGGTGATGAGTTAATATTAGGGAGTTATCTGTCAAGGTTTGCTCCCTTGGTGTTTTTACAGCTTGGGATTATTTATTCGCAATTAAAAAATTCAAAATTATCATTAATAGTTTTAATGATGTTTTTATTTTTGTATACATTTGTAATCCTTGCATCAGGAGAAAGACTATCTTTGGTTTATTTTATGATTTCAATAACAATATTTTTATATTTACTAAATTCTAAAAAGATATTTTTTCTTACTATTATCTTAATTGTATCTTCATTTTTAATTATTAGTAGTGATAGGGAATCAAGACTTTTTAAAACAACTTATTTACAAATTCAGGGCACTTTTAATAAAACTCAAGATGGTAGTTATAAATTGAAAGATTTTGAAAAAATTCCTGTTGCTCATATTCATCACTGGAAATCAGCAACACTTATGCTAAAAAATAATTTTATTTTTGGTGTTGGTCCTACAAAATTTAGAGAAAAATGCAAAGAACCAAACTATAGTGTTCCAAATGGGTGTGCAAATCATCCTCATAATATTTATTTTCAACTTTTAAGTGAAGCAGGCATATTGGGTTTCTTGTTTGTAATTGTTTTATTTGTTCTTTTAACTTTAAAACTTGCGTCTAAAATAAATAAAAATAAATCTTTCGATCTTAAAAATAATTATGTTGTCTATAATTTATCTTTACTTTGCGTTTTTTTACATTTTTTTCCATTCTTGCCAAATGGAAATTTTTTCAACAATTGGCTAAATATTATAACATTCATTCCAATAGGAATTTATTTTCATACAAGTTATAATATTAGGAATGATTGAATTAGTTTTAATATCTATATTGCTAAACATTGGATTTTTTCTTTATTTTGAGAAATTTTCAAAAGTATTTTTGTTATACGATAACCCTGGTGAGAAAAGAAAAATACATAAAATCAAAACTTCAAATGCAGCAGGTTTTGTCATGGCGATCAATTCATTAATTATATTTATATATTTTTATTTAGATAACGAGTTATTCAATATTTATATATTCTCTTTATTATTTTTTATAATAGGTTTTTTAGACGATAAAAATTATCTTAATCCAATATCAAAATTATTAATTTCTGCAATTATTGTTTATTTTTCAATCAAAATGAATAATGATTTTTTAGTACAAAATTTGAAAATTGAAGCATTGGGGATAGATATAAATATTGGAAGTTACTCAGTTTTTTTTACTATTTTATGTGTTTTGCTATTATTAAATGCATTAAATATGTTTGATGGAATAAATCTCCAATCAGGATTTTATTTGCTAACAATTTTTTCTATTTTTTTTTCAATGAATATTTTTTCTGAATTTTCTTTAATGGTATTGGTGTCATTAATTTTTTTTATGTATTTTAATTTCAAAGGTAAAATTTTTTTGGGTAATTCAGGAGTTTGGTTTTTTTCATATTTTATAAGCCATGCATTAATCTCATCTTTTAATAAAAAAGTCATTGATACTGAATTTATATTAATAATACTAATCTTTCCTGGTCTAGATATGTTTAGAGTTTTTTTGCAGAGAATTATTAATAAAAAACATCCCTTTTATCCAGATAAAATACATATTCATCATATTTTATTAAATTCATTTAATTTATTCAAAACTGCAATTATAATATTCATGAGTTATTTAATTCCAATACTATTTTTTTTAATTTCAAATGATTTTATTAAATCTTTTTCTCTATTAATTTTAATATATTTAATATTATTTTTTAAATTTTATATTTTTAAAAATATTAATAAAATTTCTTGAAAATTATTAATTTTAATATTTTAATTAATGTAACTAAATTCAATTTGCTTTTTCCGTAAATTCTTTCATTTAACTTAATTGGTATTTCAATATGGAGTTTTTTTTCTTTATAAGATGCATAGAAATCTAAAAAAATTTTATAACCATTCAAATAAAGTTTTTTACTTTTTTTAATAAAAGCTTTTCTATCAGCAATAAATATTCCAGTTAAAGGATCTGTTAGCTTTATATTTAACATAAAATTAATAAAACTATTTAATATTTTGCTTAGAATTAATCTAAATTTATATTTAAATTTTTTTGTATTATTTACTGAGTCAATCATAAATCTACTCCCTGAAACACATTCATAGTTGTTTAATTTGATTGTTTTTAACAGCTTATTTAGTACCTGTGGATCGTGTTGTAAATCACAATCCATGAGAATTATATATTTTGATTTTGATATTTTTAAGCCTGAATAAAATGATCGAGATAAATCTCTGTCATTTTTTCTGAAAATATACTTAACATTATTATATTTCTTTGCTAGAATTTTTATTTCTTTTTGACTTCTATCAATTGAGTCATCATCAACATATATAATTTCATATGATCTATTTTTAAATTTTTTTCTTACAGCTAAGTACAATTTCTTAATATTTTTTTCTTCATTTAAGCAAGGAACTATTATTGATATTTCTTTTTTCATTAATTAAATTTATAATATTTTTTTATAGTTTTACTTGCTATATATATTATTTATGCATTTTAAAAATATTATCGTAGGTTCAGGACCAGCTAGTGTTTCTGCAGCATCTGAACTTTTAATTAATAACAAAAAAGTATTGATTTTAGATGTTGGTAATGAAATTGAAGATGAAAAGGCCGAAATTGCGAGAGAATATATAGAAAATCCTGACATCGCTAAATTTAAAAATAAAGTAGAATTAGCAAAAAAAAAAATTAAAAAATATCCTGATCCCAACTTAAAGTTTCCTTATGGTTCAGATTTTGTTTTTAGGGTTCTAAAAGATGAAAATATTGAACATTCATCAAAAGTTAATACATTATCCTCGCATGCCAAGGGAGGTTTATCAAATATTTGGGGAACATTATCGTCACCATTTTATAAAAAAGATATTGATCATTGGGGAATATCTTATGAGGAGTTTTATAAACAAAAAGAAAACGTTTTAAATATTATTCCCATATCTTCATCTAATGACAATCTTGATGAATTCTTTGATACAAAGATAGGAAGTAATCATACTTTTGATGTTTCGCTTACCTCAAATGAAATTTTGAAATATTTAAGTAAAGAACAAAAAAAATTAAACAAAGATGGTTTTTTTTATGGAAGATCGAAATTTGCAGTAAGCAATAAATACTCTCACAAAAACACAAATTGTAAAGAATGTGGCCTTTGTCATTACGGATGTCCTTATGATTGTATGTTTAATGCTAAACATCTGCTAAATAATTTAATTTTTGATTATAAAGAAAATATTGATTACAAAAATAATATCTTTGTTGTTAAATTCAAAAAAAAAAATAATATTATAAATTTAGAAACAAAAAATACACTAACAGGAGAAATTCAATTTTATACTTGTGAAAATTTATTTGTCGGTTGTGGTCCAATTTTAACCGCTTCTTTAATTCTAAGAAGCAAAATCCTGAAAGATAATAAAATTAATATTAAAGAATCACAAAGGTTTTATTTCCCAGCTTTTTATTTAGGAAACGCAGATAATAATTTAAAAGAGTTAAAAAATACACTTCCAGAGTTATTTTTTGAAATTTACAATGAAAAAATTTCTTCAAAAAGTATACATCTACAATTTTACACTTTTAATGATTTAATGCTTAAACCTTTTGAAAAAATATTCGGTAGATTTACTAAATTTTTAATCAAATTATTTCCATTCGTATTTAATAGATTGACAGTCATTGTTGGATATTTACATTCAGATTTTTCTTCTGAGCTTATATTAAAGGAAGATCAAGACAGAAAAAATAATTATATATTATCTTCAAAACCAAATAGTAAATCTAAAAGTATCATTACTGAATGTGTAAATTTTATAAAAAAAATTATGAAAAATAAATTAATTATACTTCCAAAACTTGTAGCTCTAAATTCTCCAGGATCAAGTTATCATTATGGTAGCAGTTTTCCTATGTCGAAATCTAAAATTTCTGAAAAATCTACAAACTTAAATGGAGAATTGTACGATTTCAAAAATGTATTTATTTTAGATGCTTCCGTTTTTCCTGATATTCCAGGATCCCCAACTACTTTTAACATTGCAATGAATTCATCAAGAATAATAAACAATTTAGTAAAAGAAAAAAGGATTTAAATTGAAATTGCTTATACTTGGAAAAAGTAGTTATACTGCTGAGCTATTCTTAAATCAGAGTAAAGTTGATACATCTATTATTACTTTATACAAAAAAAAGTTTGATAAAGATGATATCATGAATCTAGACGAAAATTCTTTTTTTTCTAAATACTTTTTAGAATTAAATGAAAATTTTCAATGCACTTTAAATTTTATTCATATTCATGAAAGTGATCCTGATTTGGAAATTAAAATCAATTCTAAATTATGCACAAAATTTAAATTTGCTTTTAATAGAATGAAGGTACCAAAAAATATATTTTTATCTTCGGTAAATTCTTCAAAACATGCAAATACTGCATATGGTAAAGCAAAATTCAATTGTGAGGAGATATATCGAACCATTGAAAATTCGATAATAGTGCGATCCTCGACAATTATTGAAATTGATTTTGAAAATAAATTAATAAAAGGTGGAAAAAAAGGACGATCTCTTGGAAGTTTAAACTCTATAATTGATAGAAATTATTTAATACCAGTTCCAGGTAAAGGAGATTATTTGCAAACGGTTTGTTTTGGTGATGATTTAGGAAAATTTCTAAATTTAATTTTATCAAACAATAGATATGAAAATAAAACAGTAAATTTTTTTACTGGGGAATTTTTAACATACAATCAATTTTTAAATATAATTTTTAATTTTAAAAAGATAAAAAGGTTTAAAATATTTATACCAATTTTTTTTATAAATTACTCTTTAAAAATACTTAATTTTATTATCCCCAGGCTAAACATTTCTAATAAAAATATAGAAAATTTGACAAATCAAAAAATAGAATTTGATTACTCTAATGAAATAAAGGAATTTATAAAATTAAAAAAATTTAAAGATCTAACCTAATTATCTCATAAAATAAAAAACTTTGTATCCTTTAATTGATTTAAGCTTTATCTCATCCTTACTAAATTGAGAATTTAACATGTGTGTACAAGGTGGTGAGTTATAATAACATAATCCTTCATTTGAGGAAAAAAATGCAAACTTTTCATCAATAGATATTGGCTCATTAGATTTTATTTTTTTATTCTCAGTCTCTGAATAAATTTTTGGCCATGGGCTATAACTATAGACTTCATTGTAGTTTTTTATAACCCTAATTGAATTTTTTGATAATAAAACAATTAATAAAAAAAAAGTAAAATAACCTAATACTCTTCTTAATTTAAAAATATTTATTGAATATAGTTTATTCCATAAAACTATTGTAAAAAAAATTGCTATTGAAGATATTAAATATGAAGAACCATATCGAAAAACTGGAAACTTAAAAAACCACATTATAGATCCCAAAATATTTATAAATAATAATGTAAAAAAAATTCTTTTTTCAACAAAATAATTTTTATTTTTAAGTATTATATTTTTTTTTTCTTTTTCTAAAAATAAAATTAAAGAAACAAGTGATAAAAAGAATAAAAAAGGTAACAATTTTTTTAAAGTTCTTTTTCCATGATTTTGTGACCATAATTTTACCCAATTAAGATTAGAAAGATATTCTTCAAAGTTTTTTCTATTTTCTCTTTGGTCACTCCATCCCTTTGTCCAAGCTTCATTTTCTAGCATTGTCACTTTTGCATTTGAACCTCTTTTTTCCTCAATATCGTACCAAAATACCTTTTTTATACACGTTTGCTCTATTGGAAAAGCGAAACACCCAGAAATCAAGAAGTTTTTTAAAAAAAAACAAAGACTAAATAATATTAAAAAAATTAAAAACTTTATTTTAAAATAATTAATCTTTTTTTTGAAAAGTAAAATCAAAATTGGTGCAAAAGATCCTAAAAATAGAGTAATTTTATTAAAAACTACATAAGCAGAAACCAGAAACATTTCACTCACGTTTGATTTGTTTAAATTTTTAAAATTTTTTAAAGCTATAGAAATTAAAAAAAAATAAAAAATATGTGCAGGCGCATCATTACCAAAATCAGAATATCTATTTAACTTTAAACAAATAAATGAAATTATAATGTAATTGAAAAAAAGAATAGGTTTATTACTTTCTTTTAAACATTCTAAAATTAAATATAATAAAAAACACGAGAAAATAAATAATAATGGTATTAAAATTCCTTTATCATTAAAAATAAAATTATTATTAATCGCCGCTAAATATTGAATTATAGAAGTATGACCATATCTGAAGTGAATATTTGATAATCCAATAATAATTTTTTCATTGTTTAAAATATTTGTATAAGGCAAATGATAAAGTCCAGCATCTGGTCTGTAAGTTGTCTCAAATGATAAAAGAAAAACACCTAGAATTGAGATAAATATTGAATAAACTAATACTGTCTTAATTGGTTTTTTCTGAAAGAAAAATAAATAAATATAAAAAAATATAAAAATTGCAGTATTAATAAATTTATTTAGTTCATAAAAAAAATTTATGATTAAGGCAAGAAATGATAAAAAAATCACTCCATATAAACCTATCTGAAAAAGATTAACATTATGAATTTTTTCAATTTCTAAAACAATTTTTGAAAAATATATTCCTGATGAAAAAATAAGAATTGATGTAAGATATGTATAAAAAAAGATCTCTAACATTGTCTAGTTATATTTACAATGTATAACAAACTTTAATGAGAATAATAAGTTTTACTAATAGTATAAAATATAGATTAATAAGATTAATAGAAGCCCAACCTTCTTTAAACTTATTGATTTATAATAATATTTCACTTTTCAAAGCCTTTTTACCTCACGAGAAAGATTATTATGGAATTAGACATTTACTGAAGAATAATATTAATGACACTATAATTGATGTTGGGGGAAACCTTGGGATATCTTCAATGGGTTTTAGACAATTAGGATATGATAATAAGATTCTGATATTTGAACCCAACACTTATATTTATAACCAATATATAAAAAGAAAGTTAATCAAAAAATACAAAAATATATTAGGATTTAATTTTGCTTTAGGAAGCAGATTAGAGACGAAAAATTTTTATTATCCATATTATAAAAATAAATGTATTCACTATTTTTGTAGTTTTGATAAGAATTATATTTTAAATAGCATAAAAATCACTTTTAAAAAAAAAAAAGATAAAAATAATAAAAAGACCAATAAAAATAAAAGTTTTTGATAAACTGAAACTTAAACATACTCCTAAATTGATTAAAATTGATGTAGAGGGACACGATTATGAGGTTATACGAGGAATGATAAGTACAATAAAAAAAAATAAACCAGTTATTTTAGTAGAGTTTAATAAAAATAATTTTTTCAAAATTAAAAAATTACTTAAAAATTATAACTCCTGGGTATATTTTTTTGAAAAAAATAAATTTAAAAAATTTAGTAAAAAAATGATAGATAAAGAGATTTCCAGATCATCAAAACTTAATTTGATGTCAGTGAGAAATATTTTTTTTGTACCAAAAAGTCACAAATGGATTTAGATAATTATAGAGATAAATATAACAAGAGTTTTAATTTTAATTCAGAATTAAGAAAATGCCTTTGTGGATCTGACAAATATAAGAAACTATTTAGTTATGATAGATACTTGCTAAGAAATAAAATTGTAGTGTGTAAAAAATGTGGATTAATTTTTGCTAATCCTATATTGAAAAAAGATTATTTGGAGAATTTTTATAAATCAGATTTTTATAGAAAACTTTATAATTTAGAATTAGACAATAACAAGAAAGATATTTTTTCAAAAGAAGGTGATAATTCAAACAATTCTTTTAATTTTCTAAAAAAATTTATTAATGAGAGAAGACAAATAAACATTCTAGAGGTTGGAAGTGGGCACAATACTAATTTAATTCACTTTAAAAAAATCGGAAATTTATATGCGGTAGATTATAGCAATGAGTCTAAAAAATTGGCAAAAAAAATGGGTATAACATTTCATCAAGGAGGTGTTGAGGTAATAAAAAAATTCAATCTAAATTTTGACTGTATAATATTAAGCCACATCATAGAGCATTTTCATGATTTTAAGAATGATATTAGAGAAATTATAAAATTTTCAAATCAAAATACTTTATTTTATATTGAGGTTCCATCTATGGATTTGAAATATAATCTAGATCAATTACAAAACGCACATAACTTCTATTTTACAAAAAATACCCTAATATTTCATTTAAATAAATTAGGACTAGACTGTATAGAACATGGAATTGCAAGCAATATCCATCAATATGGAATTTTTAAAAAAGGATCAACAAAGCAAGATAATTCTCTTTCAAACGAATATAACAAAATAATCAAAATACATAAAAAATTTTGTTACGAATTTTATTGGCTATATTTAGTTAATTTTTATTTTAGAAAATTTATTAAATTAATTATTGGAGAGAAACTGACTATATTAATAAAAAAAATTCTTAAAAAACAAAGAAATAAATGATCGTATCAATTGTCATCCCAGTATTTAATGAAGCTAATACAATTCAAAAAATTTTAAAAAAAATAAATAAAATTACAAAAATTAAAAAAGACATAATAGTTGTTGATGATGGTTCTACTGACGGTACTAAAGATATAATTAAATATAAGTGTAAAAATTTATACAATACTTTTTTAAGTCTAAATAAAAATAGGGGTAAAGGTTTTGCATGTAGAGCTGGTTTAAAAAAGATTAAAGGGGATATTGTGATTATTCAGGATGCAGACTTAGAATATGATCCAAATGATTATGATAAATTAATTAAGCCTATTCTAAAAAATCAGACAAATATTGTTTATGGATCAAGAGTTTTAAAGGGAGGTAAAAGGACTAGACCTAAGACTTTTGATGTTCTTATAAGATTGTCTGCTAATCATTTTCTAACTTTTCTTTCTAATATGCTAAACAGACACAGTTTAACCGATGCTCACACTTGTTACAAAGTATTTAAGAAAAGTGTTTATAAAAAAATTAAATTAGAGGAAGATGGGTTTAATTTTTGTCCGGAGATAACAGCAAAATTTTCGAAGCTTGGAGAAAAAATTTATGAAGTCCCAATTAATTATTTTGGAAGAACCCATGGTGAAGGAAAAAAAATTTCATTTTTTGATGGTTTCAGAGCAATATATGCAATAATTAAATACAATATTTTTAGATAATTTGAGTAAATCAGCTCAAATAATAACTTTACTATATAATTACATATTGTATAAAACGCTGCCTGGTAATTATTGCGAAAGGGAAATACCCGATCCCATTCCGAACTCGGAAGTCAAGCCTTTCTGCGCCGATGGTACTTTGTCTTAAGACATGGAAGAGTAGGACATTGCCAGGCTAA
>MDSW01052812.1_pt1 | contig 12967 bp, 12 predicted proteins | sample 811171 | NCBI WGS metagenome assembly MDSW01 (sample SAMN05326641, study PRJNA326480) | marine metagenome | isolation source: seawater | place: Atlantic Ocean: North West | collected 2012 | reverse complement strand
GGGTTTTTTTTGTACATATGTTGAAGTTTGATATATTGGTGTTATAATTGCTCCTGTTGAGGGATCTGTATCTAGTCCTGAATGAATAACTTTTGTTCCAAATTTCATATTACTTTATTTTTATTCAAATTTATAAAAACAATCCTGTATTATAAATAGATGTCAAGATTTATATTATCACATATTGCTTTGTTTGTAGCAAATTCTATTTATGCACTTAATTATTTGTTTGCTAAAGATGTTATGCCAGATTATATAAGTCCAAAGGCATTTATATTAATTAGAGTTTTTGGTGGCGCTGTTATTTTTTGGTCAATACATAGTCTTTTAATAAATGAAAAAATCGATAAGAAAGATATGTTTTATATTATTTTATGTGCATTATTTGGTGTGGTAATAAATATGTTGTGTTTTTTTGAAGGATTAAGTATTACAACACCAATAAATGCTTCTTTAATTATGATTACGACACCCTTAATAGTTTATTTAATCTCTTGTTTAGTGTTTAAAAAAGAACGCACTTTTTCAAAGTTTTTTGGAGTAATTCTAGGATTGTTTGGTGCAACATTGCTTATATCAAATGGTTCTTTGGACTTCAAATTAAATAATTTTGGTGATTTACTAGTGTTTATTAATGCAGCTTCCTATGCGATATATTTAATTTTAATTAAGTCTATGATGCAAAAATATCATCCAGTAACAATTTTAAAAACTTTATTTTCTATGGGGTTTTTTGTTATTCTACCAATTGCATTTAATGAATTTATAGATATAAACTTTTTAGTAATTCCTATTGAAATAGTTTATAAAATATTATTTGTTGTATTATGTACTACATGTTTAGCATATTTTTTAAATATATACGCACTTTCTAATGTTAGAGCATCTACGGTAGCATTTTATATATATTTACAGCCACTGTTAGCAACTTTACTCTCTGTTTTTTGGGGAAAAGATGAATTATCCTTAATCAAAATAATTTCAGCGGTCTTCATTTTTACAGGGGTCTATTTTGTATTGATAAGAAGGCCGATATAATTACACACTTTTGTATATTGTCACATATAATTTAAATATTATCTATTATGTTTTCAATGACTGGCTACACCAAGCAAGATTTTAAAATGCAAGGTACAAGTTTTTCGATTATTATTAATTCATTAAATAGTTCCAAAGGACTTGATTTGTCTATTAAAATGCCCTGGTATTTTAATAATATAGAACACGAGGTCAGAAAATTAATAAACAAAAAATTAGTGCGGGGAAAAATAAGTTTTAGGATTTTAGAAAATCATAGTAATACTAAAGTTGTTTTAAATAAAAAACAACTTAAAACACATATTAAATCTATTATTGAGGTTACACCTGATGTAGATCATGGTGCTGTTTTAAATGCTGCAATTAAACTTCCAGATATATTTGTTTCAGAAAATTTCAAATTCAACAGAGTTAATAAAAAAATATTATTAGGTAGTGTAGATAGTGGGATAAAAGATCTTATTTTATTTAGAAAAAAGGAAGGTACAGCGTTAATGAAAGAAATAAAAAACTATATTAATTCAATTATTAAAGTTGTTAAGCAAATTAGCACATTGGAAAAAAAACGAATCAGCAAGAAGAAAGATAAGCTACAAAAGTTAATTAAGAATAATATTTCTAAAACAGATTATAATTTAAATAGGTTAGAGGCTGAGATGATTTATTATTTTGAAAGAAATGATATTACTGAGGAGAGAATCAGGTTGCAGCAGCACTGTAATTTTTTTCTAGATGTTATTAAAAAAGGGGGGGCTATGGGTAAAAAACTAGTATTTATTTCTCAGGAAATTTTAAGAGAAATAAATACTATCGGTTCCAAGGCACACGATTTTGAAATACAAAAAAGAGTTGTTGTAATGAAAGAAGAAATAGAAAAAACCAAAGAGCAACTGCTAAATATCTTATAATGTCAAGAGTCCCTAAAATTATTATTATATCAGGTGCAAGTGGTTCAGGTAAAACAACACTAGTTAATTATTTATTGAGCTGTAAAGAATTAAATTTAACATTTTCAGTTTCTGCGTGTACACGAAAAAAGAGAGCATCAGAAATAGATGGTCAAAATTATATATTTCTTTCTATTGAGGAGTTTAATAAAAAAATAAATCAAAATGAGTTTGTAGAATGGGAAGAGGTGTATAAAGATCATTTTTACGGAACCTTAAAAAATGCAACTATGCAAATTTTAAAGGACGGTAAAAACCTCTTGTTTGATGTAGATATTCAAGGTGCATACACAATAAAAAAATACTTTAAGAGTCAGGCAATTGGTATTTTTATTAAGGCTCCCTCTATTGATATTGCTAAAAAAAGATTAATTAAACGTCAAACAGAGTCAAAAAAAGCTTTACAATTTAGGGTTGATAAAATTGAGGAAGAAATAGAAATGGGTAAAAAAATGGATCATCAGTTATTAAATGACGATCTTGATAAATCGAAATCAGAAATTTATGGTTTAATTCATAGATTTATAGTATCATGAAAGTTGGATTATTATTTGGCACATTTGATCCAGTTCATCTGGGTCATATACAAATAGGCCACAATATTCTATTAAATAATCTTGCTGACAAAGTCTGGTTTGTCATCACCCCGATGAGTCCATTTAAAATTGATCGAGAAGTTAGTTTGATAAATGATCGAATTAATATGCTAAAGCTTGCAGTTAATGAATACACCAATTTTTCCGTATCAGATGTTGAATTAAGCTTGCCTTCTCCGAACTATACAGTAAATACATTACAGTATCTAAAGCATAAACACCCTCACAAACAGTTTTCTCTAATTATGGGTTCAGATAATTATGCTAACTTATCAAAATGGGAAAGCCATCAATATATCTTAGATAATTTTACAATACATGTTTATAAGAGAAAAAAATATCCCACACAGGGGATCAAGTGTATTCCAGGACAATATTTTGACATTAGCTCTTCATATATTAGAGAGCATATAAACCTTAAGACATCACATGGTTTTTTACATAAATTAGTTTTAAAATATATCCAAAAAAATAAATTATACTCTTAATCTACAGATTATAAAAGAAAGCTTTAAATACTTTGGCATAGATTTTGATATATACTATTTAGAGATAGTATTGGGGTGGGGAAGTGATTAAAAATGTAATTAATCGGTGCTATAATATTAATTAATTACTTCCCCATATCTTGCATTATTTTAATTGCTTGCTCTAAAATAATTTTCCCATCTTCATTACTAAGATTTTTATCACAAGCTCTTTCGGGGTGAGGCATCATGCCAAACACATTTCGCTTTGCATTACATATGCCAGCAATATTTTTTAATGAGCCATTTGGGTTTGCTCGAGAGTTTATTTCACCGTCTTCAGTACAGTATTTAAATATAATTTGTTTATTATCAATTATTTCTTGTAGTATTTTTTCATCTGCATAGTAACAACCTTCTGCATGTGCTATAGGAATTTTAAATACTTGATTAGAGTCAATCCTCTCAGTAAGTATAGTTAAATTGTGTTGCGGCTTAATAAATATATTTTTACAAATAAAATTGTGATTATGATTTCTAATTAATGTGCCAGGTAGTAATTTTGATTCACATAGTATTTGAAATCCGTTACAAATTCCGAGCACATAGCCGCCATTATTAGCAAATTCAATTATTTTGGTCATAATTGGAGAAAAACTTGCAATAGCACCAGATCTTAAGTAATCTCCGTAAGAGAACCCACCAGGTAAGATAATAAAATCAATATTTTGAAAATCAGTATCCTTATGCCATAGTTTTACAACTTTTTGTCCTAATATATTTTGTAATACATGGACTGCGTCTTCATCACAATTTGATCCTGGAAATACAACTACGCCAAAAGTCATGGGTATAAAAATTTTAGAGTAAATACTATAATTAACAAACCTAATAAAAATGTACGAAACTTTTTATACTTAGTGTATATTAAATAGTTTGAAATAACAATTGTCGCAGGAATCGTAATGACATAGGCCAAATTAAATGATCTGAAAAAAATCACAGATGCTAAGGTAATTAGGAAAAAACAAAATAATATATAAAATCCTTTTTTAGAGCTTTCGGTTTTTTTATAAAAATTTTTATTTAATTCGCTATATGCTAATACCAAGCTTATCAATAATGTGATTATAATTGGATAATTAAATATTTTAAGATAATTTATGTTTTGCGTCATTTCAAATCCCCAGGTATTTGAAGAAAAAAATAGAAAGTCAAATGCATAGAAAGTACCAAATACATATATAATACTAAGTAATTGAATTATACAGTTTTTCCAATTGAATTGCTGATAATAAAATAATGTTCCGAGTATTAATGGATAAAATAAAATAAACTTGAAATCAATAATTAATAGGCAAGCTAAGAAAAAACTTATTTTTAGTATGGTTTTTTTTACCTCATGTATTTGAGTTAAGTTAATAGTATTGCCATATAAGCCAATTAATAAAAAAGAAGAGATCATAATTATTAAACTATTTTCTAAATTAGCAAGAGGCAGGGAGAGAGTAAAATAAATTAAGCCAGTTAAATAACTAGGCTTTTTTATAGTTTTTTGTTTTAGAACAATACTATTGTACGCAATACTATTTAAAAAATTGATAAATAAAAACATACTGACTTTTAACATTGCAAATAAAATATTAACTTCGATTTTTATTAAAAATTAAAAAAATGACGCAATTTTTTTATTGGTTAGGTGATTTGTTTCAAACATCATTTTTTGTTTTACCTATTTTAGGCAATTACTTCAATTTATTACTTGTTATATTATTTTCGGTAGCTTTTTTCATTTCTTTAAAAAAGTTTATTTAACAATATCTTGTCCAATATCTTGTCTGAAATATAGTTTTTCAAATTTAATGTTACAAACATCTTTATAATTGAGAGTTAGAGACTCTTTTAAATTTTTAGCACAATTGGTAATTGCCAACACTCTTCCACCATTAGTTTTATATGTGTCATTTTCTATTTTTAGACCTGCATGAAAAACATGAGAATTTTTTATTTTTTCTAATCCTGACACCGTGTAGCCGTTAGTGTATTTTTCTGGGTATCCACCAGAAGTAATAATAATTGTAGATGCAGACTTTGAGCTAATTTCTAATACATGATCTTCAAATTCTTTTGGTGAATCTATTTTTAATAGAACATCTAAGAAATCAGATTTTATTCTTGGCATTATTGCTTGAGTTTCTGGATCTCCAAGTCGGACATTATATTCAATAACAAAAGGTTCGTCATTAACCTTAATAAGTCCAAAAAATATAAAACCACTGTATGCTATTTTTTCTATCCTTAAACCTTCTAGGGTAGGCTCAATAATTTTATTTTTAATTTTTGCCATGAATTGCTTATCAGCAAATGGGACTGGAGACACTGCACCCATTCCTCCGGTATTTAGTCCAGTGTCATTCTCTCCAATTCGCTTATAATCCTTTGCAGCGGGTAAAATTTTATAATTAACACCGTCAGTTAATATAAACACTGATAGCTCAATGCCTTCTAAAAATTCTTCAATAACTACTTGATTCCCAGCTTCACCAAACTTCGAATTAACAATAATTTCATCTAATATATCGCAAGCTTCTTGTAATTCTTGACATATAAAAACACCTTTTCCAGCTGCTAGTCCATCTGCCTTAATGACAAATGGAGGAGTGTTTTTTTGCATAAATTGTTTTGCATCTTTAATGCTATTTGCATCGAAATGCTGAAATCCAGCTGTGGGAATATTGTATTTCTGCATAAATTGTTTTGCAAACAACTTGCTGCCCTCTAGCATTGCACCCTTTTTCTTGGGACCAATTATTTTTAATTCCCTTAAGTCATCATCTGCTTTTAATTGATCATGGATTCCTTCTACTAGTGGTACTTCAGGTCCAACAATTAGCAAATCAATATTTTTATTTATAATTGTTGTTTTTAATTGGCTATAATTACTAGGGTTTATGTTTAAATTTTCTGCAATCTGTGCAGTACCCGAGTTACCTGGTGCAACATATAAATTTTTTAATAGCGCACTTTGCTTAATTTTCCAGCTGATAGCGTGTTCACGCCCACCTGACCCTATGATTAATACGTTTCTTTTTTGTTCAGTCATGAATTATTTAATTCAGAAATTAATTCTTCAGAAATATTTAAATTATGAAAAACTTGCTGGACATCATCATTTTCTTCAAATTTTTCAACAATATTCATAATCTTAATAGATTCGATTAAGTTTAATCTTTTAGTGTCATGTGGAATACGTTGAATTTCAGCAGATTGCACAGTAATCGTCAGATCATTTAATTTGTCCTGCATTGTTCCAAATTTCTCAAAACTACACAGTAAAGTGCATAAATCTTCTTGAACTTCAAACTCCTCTAACCCAAAATCAATGAGTTCCATTTCCAAATCTTCTATATTCATATTAATCTCATCTTTCTTGATAAGAAATAGACCTTTTCTATCAAATAAAAATTCTAGAGATCCATTTTTTCCAAGTTCACCTCCGTTTTTATTAAATACTGCCCTTACATCTGCAACAGTCCTGTTGATATTATCTGTTGTGCATTCTATAAAAATTGCAACACCATTTGGAGCATATCCTTCATATGTTACTTCCATGTAGGTGTCCGCATCGCTACCACTTGCTTTTTTAATTGCTCTTTCAATGTTTTCTCGAGGCATATTTACCCCCTTAGCATTTTGAATTGCAGTTCGTAATCTAGGATTAGAATTAATATCATCTCCACTTTCTTTAACAGCAACAGAAATTTCTTTTATTATTTTGGTAAAAATTTTACCTCTTTTTGCATCTTGAGCACCTTTACGATGTTTAATATTTGCCCACTTACTATGCCCAGCCATTTAGTTATATTCTTCTAAGGAAATTACCCATGTTTCTACAAATAAAATCTCCTCACTCGTTCTCATAGTCTGTGGAATTTCTTTTAGGGTGTTATATGCATCTTCTTTCGAAGAGTAAGTTTTTCCAGAAATTGTAAAGGAGTCTTCAGAAATTTCGCTTTTAGTTTCAAATAATAGTCCACGTTTTGACTCAGATTCTTCAACAGTGATATTGGATGCAAAGTATATTAATAGCGCAACGCCGGTAATTATAAGCATCATCATGCCAAATGAGTTTTCTTCTTTTTTATTGACACTTTTTTTAGGTTTTATATTTCGTTTAGTTATTTTACTCTTTGTAGTTTTTTTTGTCGTTTTTCCAGCCATAATTCAGATATTTAATTTAGTTATTGGTCTTTTAAATTTAGATAAATATAAAAAGCATATTTTAATCATTCAATTTTAAGACCGCTAAAAATGCAGATTGAGGTATTTCAACGCTACCAATTTGTTTCATTTTTTTCTTTCCTTTCTTTTGCTTTTCTAATAATTTCCGTTTTCGTGTTATGTCGCCTCCGTAGCATTTTGCAGTGACATCTTTTCTTAATGCTTTTACTGTTTCTCGAGCAATAATTTTAGATCCGATGGCACCTTGAATTGCGACATCAAATTGTTGTTTTGGAATAAGACTTTTTAATTTAACACATATTTTTTTTCCAATTTCGTATGCATGTTTTCTATGTAGAAGAGAAGATAGAGCATCTACTTGCTCACCGTTTAGCATTATGTCTAGTTTAACTAAGTGAGTTTCCTTATAACCATCAGCTTGATAATCAAATGACGCATAGCCTTTTGATATACTTTTTAGTTTATCGTAGAAGTCAAATACAATCTCAGAAAGTGGCATTGAAAAGCTCAATTCTACTCTGTCAGTTGTGAGGTATACTTGATTCGTCAGGTTTCCTCTTTTTTCTATACATAAGTTCATGACAGGCCCAATAAAATCACTTTTTGTAATAATTTGAGCTTTTATATATGGCTCTTCTACTCTTTCAATCTGGTCTAGTGACGGAAAATCAGAGGGGTTATTAATTTTGATATTGCCCCCCTTTTTTGTGTCGGCATAATATGAGACATTAGGCACGGTGGTAATCACGGTCATGTTAAATTCTCGCTCTAATCTTTCTTGAATAATTTCCATATGTAGCATGCCAAGGAAACCACATCGAAATCCAAATCCTAACGCAATTGATGATTCTGGCTCAAATGTTAATGAAGCATCATTGAGTTGCAATTTTTCGATTGATGTTCGCAACTCCTCATAGTCATCGGTATCTACAGGATAAATTCCAGCAAAAACCATTGGTTTTACTTCTTCAAAACCAGCAATTGGGTTTGCGCAGGGATTATGTACTGATGTAATTGTGTCACCAACCTTTACCTCGCTTGCATTTTTGATACCTGAGATAATATAACCAACGTCCCCGGTTTCAATTTCCTTTTTAGCCTGCTTTTCTAACTTTAAAGTTCCTACTTCATCCGCTTGGTATTCTTTTCCTGTTGCAAAAAACTTAACTTTATCACCGCTTTTTAATGATCCGTTCACTATTTTAACATATGCTTCAATTCCTCTGAAAGGGTTATAAACAGAATCAAAAACTAATGCTTGTAATTCCCCAGATTCATTTCCTTTTGGTGGAGGAATTTTGTCAATAATTGCAGTTATAACGCTAGGAACTCCTTCTCCTGTTTTGCCTGATGTTCCGATTATTTCACTTTCTTCACAACCCAATAAGTCTACAATTTGTGATTTCACAACTTCTTTATTCGCACTTTCTAAATCAATCTTATTTAAGACGGGTATAATGTGTAAGTCATTTTCAAGCGCCAAATATAAATTTGAGATTGTTTGTGCTTCAATACCTTGTGCAGCATCTACTATTAATAACGCTCCCTCACAAGCGGCTATAGATCGCGAAACTTCGTAAGAAAAATCAACATGACCAGGAGTATCAATAAGGTTGAGAATATATTGTTCGTCATTATGTTCATGTTCCATTTGTATTGCATGACTTTTTATAGTAATACCTCTCTCTCTTTCTAAGTCCATATCATCCAGCAACTGGTTTTGACTTTCTCTACTAGAGATAGTTTTTGTAAATTCTAGCAATCTATCTGCCAAAGTACTTTTACCATGGTCAATATGTGCAATTATGCAAAAATTACGAATTTGTTTCTTTCTATTAGACATATATCAACTTGTAAATTTAGCTTTTATAACTGACATATTTAGTTTTTAAGTATTCATTTTATTATATTTGGTAATAGAGTTTTAGAAGGAGGTGTCAACATGAGATGTTTAATTAGTATTTTATTTTTTTTAATTAGTCATATTTGCTTTTCGCAAGTAATAGCTTCTGATGATGTGGTTATATGTGATGGGCAGCAAGGTGATGTTGCAGTAACTTTAACCGCGACTTCTTTTGCAGTTGACTTAACAGATGCTAATATCTACTCGGATGATATGTTTGGTGGGGTTATTGATATGGGTTTTGATTTTGTTTTTTATGGCAATACCTATAGCCAAGTTGTATTGTCTTCAAATAATTATTTATCCTTTAACACAGCTAATGCTGGCGGTTATTCGGGTTGGGCAATAAATGCAGCCGTTCCTAACAATTTCGATGCACCTCTAAACGCAATATTATGCCCTTGGCAGGATATTTACCCTGGAGTAAATGGAAATGGGACGATTCAGTATGCTACTATTGGGGAGGCTCCAAATCGTGTTTTTATTGCGTCTTTCTGTGGAATACCTATGTTTTCTTGTACAGATATTTGTTATTCCAGTCAAATTAAACTTTATGAAACTACAAATGTTGTAGAAACACATATTGCTCAAAAAGTATTGTGTACAACATGGAATGGAGGGGTTGCTATTCATGCACTACATAATTCTGATGGCACAATTGCTCATCCTGTTACAGGTCTTGATGGAGTAGAAAGAAACTATCCTAATCAGTGGACCTGTGAGAATGATGGTTGGCGCTTTATTCCAAACGGAGATAATGATTATATAATAGAAAATATTGAGTTTTCACCAGCAGTTGCTGGGACTGATATTATTTGGCAAGATGAATTTGGCAATCAAATAGGTACGGGAGGTGAGATTACAGTTTTTCCAGCTGGAGATGTCACATATACTGCAGGTGCATCTTTGTGCGGATCTGCAGGTGATTGGTGTGGTTTTCAGGGAGGTATTGAAGGTGATGATGTAAATATTACTTTTGAAGAATTATCAATTAACGGTAGTGAGACAGACGCCACATGCTATAATGCTTCTGATGGAACTATTCAGGTTTTGGCTCCTAATGACGGAGACTGGACATATGAAATATATTCTGTTACTTATGTAGATGTTAATGACGGATCCGGATCTGTATCTGTCATTGAACAATATGACTTAATTGACTCACAGGTATCAAGTGACAGTGATTTTATTTTTCAGAATTTATCTTCAGGCTCTTATGCGGTTAATATTATAGATAATAATACTGAATGTGTTAGCGAACAATTGGTTTTTAATTTATCAGAGCCACAAGAATTAACTACAATTACTAGTATTATTAATGCTGGTTGTAATAGTGATGATGGCTCGATTAGTATTAGTATTTCTGGCGGCACAGCACCCTTTAGCACGATCATTGGAAATGACTTAGGAATCATCGATTCCCAAGATGGTTCCGAGTTAACGTTTAATGCACTTGCTGCGGGCAATTATTATTTTACTATTATTGACTCTAATGGTTGTTTAATAGAGGGGGATGAAGAATTTTTTACTATTGGTATCGATGGTGTTGATGTTAGTGTTGCTAGTGCTGGAGATGATGTTCAAATTTGTGATACACAAATTTCTCTTTCAGCTAATACTGCTTTAGATACTGAATCAGGATTTTGGTCTGTCATTGAGGGTCAGGGGACAATTGTAGAATTTGATAACGAGTCTACTACTGTTTCCAATCTATCTCTTGGTGCCAATACTTTTAGTTGGACACTTCAAAATGAATGTGGCACTAGTGTAGATCAGGTTACAATCTTAGTTATAAGTGGTGATCCAACAATTAGTGATCCAGGAACAATATATTGTTTAGATCAAATACCATTAGTAGTCTCTGTGCAAAGTGGAGAGGGAGTTTGGTCTGTTACTCCCTCAGAAGGTGTATATATAGATGATCCAACTAGCCTAAATACTTTTGCAGAAGTTGAAAATTATGGAACTTATGTGTTCTCATTTGAAGGTTGTAATGGCGGGTATGATTCTCAAACTATAAATATGGCTTCGGAGCCGCCAGTTTTATCGGGACCAGAATTATCATATTGTTTGGATGATTTTAATTTATCTGCTGAAATAGATGGTGATCCAGGTTATTGGGAATTTGAAGGTCCCGGGAATGCCACATTTTCTAATCAGAATGCCACAAACACTTCAGTTTCTGTAGATGATTATGGCCTATATACTTTTTATTATTATGGTTGTAACTCTGTCGCTAGTTTACAAGTTGATATGGTTATTAGTTCACCATCTATTGAAGACCCGGGCACGATATACTGTGTTTTCGATACTGAAATATATGTAGACTCAGAATTTGAAGGCAATTGGCTTGGTAGTTCCTCAGAAGGAAACAGTATTAGTATAGAAAGTACAGGTGAAAACACAGCCTTGGTCTCTGTAAGTGATTATGGAGACTATCAAATTATATTTACTGATCAATGTGGAATAAGTAGTGATCCTTTAAATTTAAATTTTACAACTGCGCAGGCTAATTTGATTGCGTCAGATCATCAATACTGTTTATATAATATTGATTTATATGCTTTAGTGCCCGGTGATGGTCAGAGTGGTATATGGGAGCAAATTTCGGGCCCTTCTTATTCAGAAATTTTAGACCCTTATTCCAATAACACTCAAGTGATAGTCCCTGAATATGGTGTATATTCATTTTCATATTCATTCTGTGATACAATTAGTTATATTTCGGTAGGTGTATCATGCCCCTTAAATGTCCCTAATATTTTTTCTCCCAATAGTGATGGTGTGAATGATATTTTTGAGCTTGTAGATTTGAATCCGAATATATATACACAGAGTGTATTTTATGTTTATAATAAATGGGGTTCAGTAGTTTATAATAATCATAATTATGGTTTAAACGGTGATTGGTGGGATGGTCGAACAACATACAGTGAAAGATCAAATTCAAGTATTGTTCCTAGTCGATTTCTAGATCATAACTCAGGCTATGTTGTTGATGGGGTTTATTTTTACACATTAGAAGTTTATAATACTGCTCTTCAACAAAAGGAGTTTTATTCAGGTGAAATTCATATCTTTTCGGAATAAAAAGATAGTGAGGTTATTTACCCAATCTTACAATTTGCTTACTTATGATGTCAAATTCAATGTTTACAGAATCAGAAACTTGAACTAAATTAAAGGTTGTGTGCTCGAAAGAATACGGAATAATATTAACTTCAAAGGTATTGTTATGGTCGTTAATTTTAGAGATGGTTAAACTGACACCATTTACAGAGATAGATCCTTTTTCTACTAAATACTTTTGATAATGATTAGGGTATTGAAATTGAAACATCCAACTACCATCTAAGTCCTTTATTTTAGTACATTTTGCAATACAATCGATATGCCCTTGAACAAAATGCCCATCTAATCTTGCTCCGATTAAAAGACAGCGCTCTATATTTATGCCGTCACCTTCTTTTAATGATGATATATTTGTTCTTTCAATGGTTTCGGTCACGGCACACACAGTGTATGAATCCGAAGATAATTTTGAAACAGTTAAGCAGGCGCCATTATGAGCTATGCTTTGATTAATTTGAACTTCTTCTAAAAAAGAAACACTTACTTCAATTATAAGGTTTTTTTGCTCTTTTTTAATTTTTTTTACTATTCCAACTTCTTCTATAATTCCTGTAAACATTTTTTTATCTATTTTAGAAGCAAAAGTAAATTAAAAAAATAATAATTATATGAAATTTAAAATCATATTGCGTGAAGATGCAG
>MDSW01026315.1_pt1 | contig 12968 bp, 7 predicted proteins | sample 811171 | NCBI WGS metagenome assembly MDSW01 (sample SAMN05326641, study PRJNA326480) | marine metagenome | isolation source: seawater | place: Atlantic Ocean: North West | collected 2012 | reverse complement strand
GGAATTGTCAGACGACGCACCAGAAGATGTGCTCCCGGCCGGAGCCTATGACCCCCACGTCCAGGATCCCGGGGGGTTTGCCGCCAGAGGGCGTGCGATGGGAGCGATGTTTGTGTTCCGGTGCCGCCATGGCGGGGCAGATGTGCGCAAAGAGAGGGGGGAGAGAGGAAGTGAGACGAACCGTTCATATCCTCGTACAGATACTATTGGAGAATTCCTGAACATATCGTGGTTTTCAAATGCTCGAGCAGCTCATCTTCACGACCAAGTCGTCCTCGCGCGCCGCCCCTCTTGGGCGGTCAGATCGCGAGGCGCGGTTCCCGGACCCCTCGGTTGGCCCACGTCGTCGCCATGGCTCCTCTCCCGCGATGCTACTTCGACATGAGCGTCGGCGGCGCGCCCGTCGGGCGCATCACGTTCGAGCTCCGCTCCGACGTCGCGCCGCGGACGTGCGAGAACTTCCGCGCGCTGTGCACCGGTGAGCGGGGCGCGGGTCGTCGGTCGGGCAAGCCCCTGCATTACAAGGGCTCCACGTTCCACCGCGTCATCCCGAACTTCATGTGCCAGGCCGGCGACTTCACCAGGGGCGACGGCACGGGCGGCGAGTCCATCTACGGCGAGACGTTCGCGGACGAGACCTTCGCGCTCAGGCACACCGGCCCGGGGATCCTGTCCATGGCGAACGCGGGCCCCGACACGAATGGATCCCAGTTCTTCATCTGCACGTCCAAGACGGCGTGGCTCGACGGCAAGCACGTCGTCTTCGGCTCCGTCGTCGACGGCATGGACGTCGTGCGCCGCATCGAGGCCGTCGGGAGCGAGTCCGGGAAGTGCAAGCGGCCCGTGGTCGTGACGGACTGCGGCGTGGAGGACCCCGAGTTGGCGGATCTCGAAACGTCTGGAAACGTGAAAACCACCGCCGCCGCCGCGCGACTGGCGCGCGAGGAGAGGGAGGAGGAGCGAAGGGCGGCGCTCGAGACGAGGCTCCCGGGAGTGGAGGACCCGGACCGAGCGTCCGCGCGAAGGCTCGCGGAAGGACGATCCGCCGCGGGGCGAGCCCATGCGGGGGGGCTCGCGGGGCTCGCGGAGGCGCACTTCGAGGAGACGACGGCGAAGGCGACGGCGAAGGCGACGGCGGCGGACGACGGCCCCCCCTCGGGCGACGGCGAGGACGCCGCCGATCCTTCGGCGCCCCCCCCGCCGCCGCCGCCCGACGCCGCGAACGCCGCGGGCCTGACCCCGCAGCAGCGTCGCCTGTTCGAGCTTCGCCTGAAGATGAACGAGTCGCGTAAGGCGAACCAAGCCGCCGTCGTCGAGGAGAAGCGGAGGAACGAGGCGCCCGAGGCGATTGAGGCGGAGCGCAAGAGGCGCCGGCGCGAAGCCGGGGAGAAGGGGAGGGAGGAGGCGGCGACGAGGCGGGGCGTGGACCCGGAGAACAAACACCTGTTCGTGACCGCGGAGGCGGCGCAGGAGGGGTACGCGAGGCAGAGGGCGAAGGCCCGCGCCGCCGCCGTCACCGGGGGCGAGGTCTTCTCCAAGCACAACCTGTACAAGGCGTACGAGAAGCGGACGCGCGCGTTGCCGGTGGAGGAGACGCTGGCGACGTACGAGCAGAAGCGATCCGAGCACGCGGACTTTTACGCGGGCGCGGAGACCTTCGCGTACGGACGAAGGGGAGCGAAGGTACCGGAGGAGGGCATCGACCGCATGGTCGCGGAACTCGAGGAGCAGAAGCGGAAGCGCGCCAACTTCTCGAGGAGGAGGAAACACTTCGAGGAGCGGGACGTCACGCACATCAACGACAGGAACGAAAACTTCAACAAAAAGTTGGACCGCGCGTACGGCGAGCACACGCGGGAGATCAGGGCGAACCTGGAGAGGGGCACCGCGCTGCCGGAAAACTGACCGCCGCGACGAATGGCGGCCTATGGGTCGAAGGTGCGCGGATCGTGCGACGACGGAAGACGTCTCCGAAAGACGTCTCGCGAACGGCCCGAACCGAACCGAACCGAACCGAACCGAGAGGGTTTTTTTTTTCTTTTTCTTTTTCTTTTCCTCACGCGCGCCGTCGGCCGAGCCTCCCGCGCCGAGTCCGCGCGGGAGGTGGTATTCCGGGAAGAAAGGTTTCACGTCCGGCGCGAGCGTTCGTCTCTCGAGACGAACGCGCGGACGGCGCAGACGAAGACGAACGCCCAACAGAACGAACCGCGCGAGGGATTCGCGGGTCGTTTACAGGCGCGCCACATCGATCGACCGTCGCGAGGCGTTTGGCGTTTGGCGTTTGGGTTTTTCTTTCCGAGAGGGTATTCGTCGCGACGTTAGGGTTTGGGTGTGTGTTTCGTCCACTCCGAGCAGACTCGTCTTCTCACGTCTCGGTCACTGACCGTCTCCTTCCGCGCGCAGAGACTCTACTCGTAGCCTGGGGCTCGCCGAGCGTCGCGCGGCGAGGAGCCGTACGCGGACGCATCCCCTCGAAAAAAAATATGTTTTTGTTCAACGAACGCCTCCTCTTACCGTCACCTCACTTGTACTGGTTTTTCCTCTCCCCCTCCTCCTCTTCCGACGCGAACTCGTCCTCGCCCGCTCGCCCCTTCCTGCTGAACCCGGCGGAGGCGAACGAGAGGTTGGCCATCTTCCCGGACATCTTCCCGATCTTGCTCCCCATCCTCCCCAGTATGGATTTCTTCTTCTTCTCCTTCTTCGGCGACGCGAAGTCCTCGGCGTCGAGCCCGCCCTCCGCCGCCGCCGCCGCGCGCGCCGCCGCCGTCGCCAGCGGCAGATCCGGATCCCCGCCGTCCTCGAAACCGCCGGAATCGCCGGAACCCCCCTCCCCGCCCTCCCTCGCGCGCGCCTTAGCCTCCCTCTCCGCGATGAGCTCGCTCTTGATCTCGTTCCAGAGCGTGTCCGGGTCCCACTCCTCGTCCGGCTCGACGCACAGCTCGCGGGGGATGAGCGCCGACGTCAGAAGACTGAGGTCGATGTCGCCCGAGAAGCCGCCGCCAAACGCGGAGAAGCCGCCGCCGCCGCGTTCGCCGTCTTCGTCGTCGTGACCGTCGTCGTCCAAACCTCGGTCGTCGTACGCGCGCCCGCGGAACGCGCCCGTCTCCTCGTCGAGCTCGCCCAGGGTTCGGAAGTTGGACGCGGGGGCGTACCGCGGCGCGGCGGCGACGGCGCCGCCGACGCCGCCGGCGACGTCGTCGTCCGCGTCGGCGAGGTCGGGGATGGTCGGGATGTCGTCGTCGCCGAACGAACGCTCGATGGCGTCGTGTCGCGCGGCGGCGCGGTCCCGGGGGGCGATGGGTTCGTCGCCGGAGGGAGCGGGGGCGGCGGCGGCCGGGTCGTCGTCGTCGCCCCACCCGACGGGGCTCCGCGCCTGCTCCTGCCGCTGCGCCGCCGCGCGACGAGACACGCCCGTCAACCTGGGCGCCGTCGGGGAGGCGTCGTCGAAGTCCGCGGCGATGCCGCCGGCGCGGTCCAACCCGCCGCGGGGAGGCGCGGGCTGCTCCCGCGCGGGCTGCTCCCGCGCGGGCGGGGGCGCGGGGGCGGCGGCGCGGCGCTGGGGGTGTTCGTGTCGGGGCGGCGGAGCCGCGGCGGCGCGCGCGGGGGCCGGGGCGCTCGCGTCCTCGTCCGAGGAGTCGTCGAAGTCGTCGGCGATCACCGGGGGGGGCGCCTCGGCGAAGGCGGGCTCGGCGCCGCCGCCGCGGCGCCGGCCCATCGCGGGGGCCGCGCGCCCCGCGCGGGGGGCGCCGAAGAGGTCGTCGTCCGCCATCGCGCGCGCGGAGACGCGGGCGCGAGACGGAGACCCGCGCGCGTCGACGTTTGAACGCGACGAGCGTTTGCGCGGCGCATCGGGGTCGCCCGGCGGACGCGCGAAGCGGAAAAATCGATCATCGGTTTGACCGCACGGCGACCTGCGTCGCGTTCGAACGCGCGTCGACCGGGCGGGGCGCGGCGGTGAACGCGTCCAAGTCAGCATCGCTCCAGGGCAGCCACGCAGCAGAAAACTAACCTCGTCCCCGAGACGTCTCCGGATCTCCCCCGCGCCCCCTGCCTCACACCGCCCCGGTCGCCGCGGCGCCCGCCCCCCGGGTTCGCCGACGCGCGATGGCGCGCCCCGCGCGCGCGGCGCGCGCGGACCCCGGCGCGCCGGGGTCCGCCCGCCTGACCCTCGCCGACGGCGTCCTGCGCCACGGCTCGGTCCCGATCCTCCGCGGCGTCTCGGAGGCGTTCGCGGCGGAGTCGGTCGACCCCGACGCGATGACCCCCGACCGTTCGTCGTCCCCCGCGGGGCGCCCCGCCCCCGCCCCCGCCGCCGCCGCCTCGTGCGCCGTCCTCGGGTTCGACCACGTCGAGGACGGCGTCGTCCTCCCCCTGAGCCGCCACGTCCTCCGCCTGGCGAGCGCGGTGAACTGCGCGCGCTTCGTGGCGTGCGCGCGATGCAAACTCTGGTGGATGACCCCGACGTGGGGAGACGACGACCCCGCGGCGATCCCCGCGGAGACGCAGTTCCTCCTCCTCCAACTCCGCGGCGCGGACGAGCGCACCGAGAGCGGCCTGTACGCCGCGTTCGTCCCGATGATCTCCCGGGACGGGTTCAGGTCGACGCTCAGCGGCGACGTCAGAGACGCCCGCGACGCCGAGACGGCCGCGTTCGCCTCCGGGGCCCACCGGAGGTCCTCCTCTCCCTCTCTCTCCTGCGCCTCCCAATACTCCGGTTCTTCTTGCCCCCTCGCGCTGGTCTGCGAGTCCGGGTGCGACGAGGTCACGACGCGCGGGGTCCGCGACGCGCTCGCGATCGCCGTGAGCTCGAGCCCGTTCGCCGCGATCTCCGCGTGCGTCGCGACGGCGCGCGGGCGCATGGGCACGTTCAAGCTTCGCGTCGAGAAGCGGTCGCCGGATCTCAAGCTCGCGGATCGGTTCGGGTGGTGCACGTGGGACGCGTTCTACCACGCCGTCACCCCCGCCGGCATCGAGGCCGGGATCCGGTCCCTCGCCGCGGGCGGCACGCCGGCGCGCTTCGTCATCATCGACGACGGGTGGCAGTCCGTCGCCCCGGACGCGGCGTTTCGGAAAAAAATCGACCACATCGCCGATTTTCCCGTCGCGAAACCGCCGCGGAAGCGACCGAGGGCCTCCGCGCCGGCGGCGTTCGGCGCGGGCGCCGCCGCCGGCGGGGTCGCGCAGTGGGCCGGCGCGGCGACCGCGGCGTGGCTCGAGAGCGCGTACTGGCACGGCATCCACGCGAGCCCGTACGGAGGGCGCGCGTGGCGGGCGCTGCGCTTCCTGGGCCGACGCGTACTCGGCGGCGCGATTCGCCTCGCGGTGAGCACGCTCAGCTGCTTCAACCACAGGGTCAGCGCCGTGCAGGCCAACGTCAAGTTCCAACGACCGCCCCCCGACGAAGAAGATTCATCGGAGGAGGAGGAGGAGGACGATGGTCGTCGCCCGATCGTCGCCGCCGAGAAGAAGCGCAAACGGGGAAGACGTTTCCGCGGCGAAAACAACCCCGCGTCGGGAAAACTCGCGTCGTCCTCTCCTCTCGACGCGCTGTCCACCGCCTCCGACGGGCTCGCGACGGTCGTCGGTCGGATCAAGGCGCTCGGCGTGGACCGCGTGTACTGCTGGCACGCGCTCTTCGGGTACTGGGGCGGTCTGCACCCGAAGATGCCCGGCGTTCGTAAGTTCGGTCCTCCGGTTTTGAAGACGCCGACGCACACGCCCGGCGTCTACGCGGTGGAGCCGTCGCAGGCGTGGGATCCGATCACGCTCGGCGGGGTGGGCGTCGTGCCGAGCGCGTCCCTGGCTCGGTTCTACGCCGAGCTCCACGCGTACCTCGCCGCCGCGGGCGTCGACGGGATCAAGGTGGACGGGCAGGCGGTCGTCGGCGGTTTGGGCGCGGGCGTGGGCGGGGGTCCCGCGTTGGCGCGCGAGACGCACGCGGCGCTGGAGCGGAGCGTCGAGACGTACTTTCCCGAGAACGGGCTCATCAACTGCATGTGCCACAGCTCGGAGAACATCCTGAACTTCTCGGAGAGTAACCTGGCGCGGGTGTCGGACGACTTTTACCCGACCAACGGCGCGAGCCACACCGTGCACGTCGCCAACGTGGCGTACAACTCGGCGTTCATGGGCGAGATCGTCGTCCCGGACTGGGACATGTTCCAGTCGCACTGCGGCGAGGCGGGGGCGATGCACGCCGCCGCGAGGGCCGTGGGGGGGTGCCCCGTGTACGTCTCCGACGCCCCGGGAAAACACGACCACGACCTCTTATCCCAGCTCGTGTTCGCCTCGGGGAAAACCCTGAGGGCGCGCGAACCGGGGCGGCCGACGCGGGACTGCCTCTTCAGGGACGTGTGCAGGGACGGGGTCACCGCGCTCAAGGTGTGGAACGTGAACGCGTGCGCGGGGGTCGTCGGGTGCTTCAACCTCCAGGGCGCGCACTGGAGCAGGGAGAAGGGCGTCTTCGCCAGAAACCCGGACGGCGCCGCGACGGTGGTCGCGCGGGTGAAACCCGCGGACGTCGAGCCGTTTCGCGAGGGTAACGAGCCGCCTGAGGCGTTCGGTTCGTTCGGAGGAGACGTGGACACTTCCACGGGCGTCGTCGACGATGATTCGGAGGAGGGGTTCTCCACGACGGGCGCGTTCGCCGTCCGGGCGCACGGGACGCGCGAGACGGCGAGGCTGGCGAATGCGCGCGCGACGGTGGACGTCGCGCTGGGGCCCAAGGGGTGGGAGGTGTTCACGATCGCGCCCGTGCGCCGGGTGGACGGCGTCGAGTTCGCGCCCCTCGCGCTCGACCGGATGTTCAACGGCGGCGGCGCGATCGAACGCGTCGCGTTCTCCCTCGTCGACGAGGCGACGGGCGAGGGAGAAGACGACGACGCGGCGACGACGAGGAGGAGGAAGAAGACGACGCGGGGCGGGGAGGAGGCGCCGAAGAAGCCGAACGCGACGCGCGGCGGACAAAAAAGGAGTCCGACGAAGACGTCGGGGACTTCGGGGCCCCGAAGGCCCCGAAGTCGCCTCGGCGTGGTTCGGGTGTACGGGTGCGGCGCGCTGGCGTGCTACTCGAGCCGCGCGCCGGACGCCGTCGCCGTGGACGGGAGCCGGCTCCGCGGGACGTGGGCGTGGTCGGACCGCGACGGGGCGCTCAGAATTCCCCTCGGGCCGCGAGAAGACGCGCACGAGGTCAGGATCAGGTTCGGGGTCGAGGGCGAGTGAAGAGAGCGGACGGGGGGGTCGTGGGAGGGGAACAGGTGACGAGGGGATTCAAGCGCCTCGTGTGGGAAGGTCTGACGGGTATTCGGGCGCGCGCTGATGAGTAATTTTCGGGACGAGGAGTGTTGCTTTCTAAATAAAAGGGCGGGCGGGGCGGGCGAGTGACGCGACGAGGGTGCGTTTTTTGGGTGCGTTGTTTGTTATTGTTTCGATGGTGCCACCCGTGACTAGCTAGTGATGGCTAGTGATGGCGGTGACTCGCGGCGAACTCGGGGCCCTAGGCGGCCCCTGCTCGCCCGACGTCCCCGCCGGAAGAATTGTGCTACGTGTGCTAAAGAGGTGTGTGAAAAAGAATCATCCTCGCCGTCTCTCGGAGCGTCGTCGCGCGCCGCGAAAAAAAAAGCGCGCGACGAGAGCTCCGGAGCGCGCGCGCCCCCCTCGATCCTCGGGCGGGGCGACGCCGCGTGCGGGTCGAGAGGTCGACCGCGTCCGCGGGTCGCTTCGCCGAAAAAAAAATCCCGAGGACTCGAGCGACGGGGAGGGGTTTCGTCGGAGAAACCCTTCTCCGCGACGAGAGGCGGTGAGAAGAACGCCCCGCCCTCCGAGAGGCGCGTCCTTCTCCCGCCCACCCGCCTCCCGCCGGGGCGAGGAAAAAAAAATACGGGCGCGGCGCGGCGACGGGGGCTGCTCGGAGCCGGGCCGCCCCCGCGCGTCGATCGATGAGTGAAGTCCCTCCTCCGATGGAAGTCTCCCTTCGGTCGACGCGCGGTGGGCCCGACGACGCGCAACCGCCTCGCGCCCCGGCGCGAAAAAAACGCGCCGGGACGCGCGCCGCCGCGCCGCGGAAAAATCAAATCGCTCTCCGAGCGGGGAAAACACGCCGCCTCCTTTTTCGGGCGGGGCTCTCGCGCCACTCGGCCTTTCGCCCCTACGTCGGCCCGCGCGCTCTTGTACGTGCGCGCGAGATCTCTCTCCGTCGCGGGACGGACGGGTCCCGCTTCGTCGGCGCGCGAACGCGAACGTCATCGCCGCCGCAACGGCTGCGGCGGCGACGCCTCGCGTTGGCTCTGGGACTCGAACCCCTTCTCCGCGCTCGGGTTCCGCCCCCCGCGCTGTATCCGCATCCCGGGGCCCTGCGCCTTGGTCTGGTCCGAGTTCCCGCTCCCGCCCTCCCCCGACCCGGACCCGTCCCCGGACCCGTCCCCGGACCCGTCCCCGGATCCGTCCCCGGACCCGTCGCTCGACCCGGCGGCGTTCCTTCCACCCTTCTTCGCCACCGCCACCCCAACCCCGGGGGGGGGCGCATCCTCCGCCGCGGCCGACCCGCCGTTCGCCGCCTTCGCCGCCGCCGCCGTCGGAACCGCCCGCGTCTGATTCCACCCGGCGAAGGCGCTGGGCGTCGTCGTCGTCGTCGCCGCCGCCGCCGCCGCCGCCGCCTCCAGGTTCGGACTCGAACTCGGCGCGGGAGGCGCGGGCGCGCGTCCCGGGTTCGCCGCGGCGTCCGCGGCGGGCGCCTCGTCACCCGCCGCCGCCGCCGCCGCCGCCGCCGCGCCTTCGCTCTTCACCGCTCCGCGGGACTGAGACAACACGGAGGCGAAGAAGTCCGTCCCCGCGAAGCCCGCGGGCGCGCCCGCCGTCGGGCGCAGCGGCGCCGCGGGTGGCTGGAGCCCCGCGAGCGCGGCGGCGGCGGCGGCGTTGGACGCGTGGCCCATTCCGGCGCCCGTCCCGGAGGACGGCGCGAAGAACGCGAGCGCGGCGAAGAACTGTTGCGCCGCGGCGGCTTGCGCGGCGCTCGCCTGCGCGGCGGTTTGACCGGGGGGCGCCAACGCCGCGGCGATCTGCGCGGCGGCGAAGGGATCCATCGCGCCGTGCGTCGGCGCCGCGGGCATTCGCGCGGCGAACGGGTTGGCGAACGGGAGAGCGTGCGCGCCCTGCCCCTGCGCCGCGGCGAGGAGGTCCGCGAACGCCATCTGCTGCGCGGCGGAGGCGTAGGCGGCGGTTTGGGTCGGGTCCGTCTGCGCGGCGGCCGCCGCGAGATCCGGTTGATGAAAAGGCGGTTGCAGGTGGTGCAGGAATCCAGCTGTCGCGCCCGGCATGGCCGCCATGGCGGCGGCGATGGAGGCCGCGGCGACCTGCTGGTTCGCGCCGAGCTGCGCGAGTTGGGCTTGCGCGTTCGCGGCGGCGGTCTCCGCCTCCGAACCCGACCCGTCGCGCTCGGAGGGCGCCCGGGGACCCGCGGCGCCCGGATCTGGCGCTTTTCGCGGATAAGGGTGCGCGGGCTTCCGCTTCGGGCGGGCGGGCGGAATCACCGTGACGGTCGCCTCCGCGCCGTCCCCCTCGGATCCGCCCCCCGCCGCCTTGGAGCGCTGCGCCTCGCGCTGCACCTTGCTGAAAAACTTCTGCGCGTGACTCCGAATCTGCACCGCGCTCTTCGTCCCGATGTGTTCCTCGATCTTCCTCCACGCGCGCCCGTGCAGCTTGAGCGCGTCCAGGAAGCGCTGGTGCTCCTCCTCCGTCCACCGCTCGCGCTGTTTCGTGATGGTGTACGGCTTCCGGACCTTCGTCGCCACGTCCGCGGCGCTCGCGGGCCGCGCCCCCGCCGCTCCGGCTTCGAGCACCGCACCTTGCGAACCCTCCCACGGCGCGCCGCCGCGCGAGCGCGCGCCGTCCGCGCCAAGCGCCGCCGCGCCCGGGCGGGGGGAATCTCCGGCCGCGACGCCCGCGCGCGCCGCGCCACCTGTACCAGGGTTTGTTACTCCCGGAAACCACCCGCCGGGGCCCGCCCCGGGCCCGACCCCGGGCCCGCTCGGCCACCCCGCGGGAGGCCCGGACATCCTCGAAGCCCCGCGCGCGCGCTCCGCGCCCGTGCCCTCGATCCGCGCGCCGGCGTCCGCGCGACACGCCGCGGCGCGGCGTTCGTGAATGTTCAAGCGGAGGCGAAAAGCGCCTCGAAAAGCGCGGGCAAAAGGCACGTGCGAGATCTGGCGTTGGAGATCTTTTACGAGCTCGGCTCAGACTCAAAGCCCATAGGATTTTTTTCGTCGGGGGCGGAAACGGGCGCGCCGGGGGGAATACGTGGCGGAATTCCTTTTGCGAGGGCGGATAAGATTTGCGCCTTTTCACGAGTCGGCGGTGTTCGAACCCTCGATCCTTGAGTCCGCGCGCGACCTTCGGAAAAAAAAAAGAAAATCGAGACTGCGCGTGACAAATATCACAAAAAGCGCGGCTCGGAATTGCCGATCGCGTGCGTGCCGTGGGGAGTAGTGTCTCTTCGCGTCTCGCCGGCGCCCGGGTGTGCAGTTCAAGTTCATCGCGCGCGCAGGTTCGAGACTGCGGTTTTTTCGGTTTGTCGGAATCGTTCGCGTCGTTGTTGTTTTCGTTCGATCGTCTCGTCTCGTCTCCCCCCTCATCGCGAGTGGCGCGCCGTGGCCGCGATGCCTCCGCCTCCTCCCCCCGCGCCGGCGCCCTCGGCGGCGATTCCGGGCGGGAAAGGCCCGAGCGCGTTCGTGGGGGACCCGGACTACCTGGGCCCGATCAGCGCGACGCCGCAGAAGATGGTGGAGGAGATGCTCGCGCTCGCGGGCGTCACCGAGGCGGACGCGGTGTACGACCTCGGGTGCAACGACGGGAGGGTGTGCATCACCGCCGCGAAGACGCGCGGGGCGCGGGGCGTGGGGGTCGAGATCGACCCGGACGCCGTCGCGAAGGCCAGGGCGAAGGTGCGCGAGCGCCCGGACGGAGCGCGACGCGCGCGCGCGAACGAAGGACGCGGCGCGCGGGTCGCGCGACGCGATCGCGATCGCGATCGCGACACCCGGACCCTCCGACTGACCGCGCGCTTCCCGCACGCTCCTTCCTTCCCCCCATCGCCCGCGCACCCCCCTCCCTCCTCAGGCGCTCGAGGCGGGCGTCTCCGACCTGGTGGACATCCACCTCGGCAACGCGGCGAAGACGGACGTCGCGCCGGCGACGGTGGTCTTCGCGTACCTCCTCCCCAAGGGCAACGCGAAGCTCAGCCGCAAGCTCATGCGCGACATGACCCCGGGCGCGCGCGTCGCGACGTACATCTTCAGGCTCCCGAAGGACCGCTGGGACGAACACATGGAGACGTCGAGGGCGTTCGGGAGCACGAGGGAGAGGGGGGAGGGGAAGGGGGTCGACGCGAGCTCGTTCAACAAGATTTTCATCTACAGGATCCCGAGCGAGAAGCCGGCGTGGTGTCGCGAGGAGGATACAAAAACGAGGGGGGAGGAAAAGGAGGAGGAGGGGAAGGCGACGCGGTGAGGGGCGGCCGAGTATATATGTATATACGGGCGTCGCGGGTATAATATGTGTGGGTGGGTGAACACGATCGCGCGCGGCGCGTGTGCGTGTGCGCACTCGTCACTCGTCTCGTCTCGCGCTTTCGGACCACTCCGAACCACTCCGAAGGAACCACTCGGGGCGAACGACCATCGCTCCGTCGCTCTCTCACACGCGTTCGTTCGTTTCTTCGTTCCTTGGTCTCGAGTGTTCTTTTCTTCAGAGCGCCTTGGCGAACTCCACGCCCTTTCCGATGGAGTCCTTGAGTTCGTCCATCATGCCCTCGAGCGCCTTCTGCTCGTACGCGCTGAGCTCCCCGAGGCCGTGGACCGTCTCGACGCCCTCCTTCCCGAGCGTCACCTTCGAGGCGAAGAAGGGCACCTCGGTGACCTTGGACTCGACGTACGTGCACTCCGTCACGCCCGCCTCGCCGTTCTTCGCCCGCAGGCACGCGTCCGCGAAGAGCGCCCCCGCGTACGCCATGCTGAGCGTCGCCGAGCCCTTGCCCGCCTTGGCCGCCACCACCTCGGTGCCGCCGTCCTGCGTGCGCTTGGTCAACGCGTCGATCACGTCGTCCGTCATGGGCGCCTTGGGCGTCGCCTGCGACAGGAGAGGCAGGATCGTGATCCCCGCGTGCCCGCCGACGACCGGCACGTCCACCTTCGCCGTCTCGAGGCCGCACTTCTCGGCGTAGAAGGTCTTGGCGCGGACGACGTCGAGGGTGGTCACGCCGAAGAGCTTGCGGGGATCGTACACGCCACGCTTCTTGAGCACCTCCGCCGCGATGGGCACGGTGGAGTTGACCGGGTTGCTGATCATGTTGATCATCGCCTTCGGGCAGTGCGTCGCGACGGCGTCGGTGAGGCCCGCGACGATGCCGGCGTTGATCTTGAAGAGGTCGTCGCGCGTCATGCCGGGCTTGCGCGGGACGCCCGCGGGGATGATGACCACGTCGCAATCCTTGAGCGCCGCGCCGAGCTCGGCGTCGCCGGCGAAGCCCTTCACCTGGGCGGCGGTGTTGATGTGCGAGACGTCCGCGGCGACGCCGGGGGTGCCCGCGATGTCGTACAGGGAGAGCTCCGTCACGAGAGGGTTCTGGAGGCGACGAGGAGTGGGGCGCGGGGAGGGGAACGGAGCGCGTGAGCGGAGGGACGATCGACGAGGGAGGGACGATCGAATCGAATCGATTCGGTCGGGGGAGAGGTTCCGGGGGGGGTCGGATCGTCGCGCGGAAGCCGAGCGGCGGCGCGACGGCGGGAGGGAACGGACGACCGAGAACCCCCGCGCGCCGGGGAGACGGTCGGGGGGTGCCTCCCGACCGATCGCGCGGCGCCGCGCGCGCGACCGCGCGGGTTCTTCCTCGCGATCGGGTCGCGCGGAACGGTTTCGGGGGCCCGGCGCGATCGGATCCCTGACCCTCGTCTCTTCGGGGGGGGGGACCGGGGGGT
>MDSW01181510.1_pt1 | contig 12969 bp, 13 predicted proteins | sample 811171 | NCBI WGS metagenome assembly MDSW01 (sample SAMN05326641, study PRJNA326480) | marine metagenome | isolation source: seawater | place: Atlantic Ocean: North West | collected 2012 | reverse complement strand
TGACGCCGATATCGACTCGGCAGCTTCAATGCGCGCGCGCGCTTCCCTCGCGTCTTGCTCCGATGACTGGAGAGCACCTCGTAGACGATTAACTTCAGCGGACCAAACTGTGTCAGGACACAGGCTGTCTGTTGACGATGTCGCTCGCATCGCCTCTACCGTATCCCTGAGTCGACGCACTTCCGACCAGAGGTCCTTCTCTCGAGCAGACGATGACTGCATCTCTTCCTTTGCTGCTTCAAGCTTGACCTTAATCCTTTTGACCTCCAGTGCAGCCGAATCGGCGACGTTATGGTAGAACGCGGCGTTTTTGTCTGCTAGTTTCTTTGCGTGCTCCGCGTCAGCGGCTCTCTTCGTCGCCGTATCCACGCTACAACTGAGCCGGGCTACCTCCGCCTCTGCGCGCAGAAGACGCGTATGAGCGGTCGGGTCCAACGATGGATCTGGCTCGGGCGTTTTACCGTTCAGGAATATTCGGTTGCTGGAGTCCCTCGGCAGTCGCAGTTTCGAAGCATCTCGTCGCGCGTTCAAGAGTTCTGCCTCCGCCTCAGCTAAGGCGTCACCCCATCGTTTTTCTTTCTCGTTCATCTCTTCGCGAAGGTTTGCTAGCGAAACAATGGCGCGGGCTTGCATCTTCGCCCCGGGCGACTGTTTGTGCGGCGATTGTCTGACCTTGCCCTCACTCGCAGCAGCGATTCCGCCAAAAGTAGCTGTGAGGGACTTCCTCGAGGCAGGGGTCACGGGAGCTGACGCAGAAATCGGCACGGTGGGGCTGCCGTCGCTGAGCGCTCTTGGAGAGGCACGCAAGATCGCATCGACACGTTGTCCAGAGGGTGATTTCGGAGGCTTTGAGTGCGTTGGGAACGTTATGGACGCGTCGGCGACGCAAACTGGAGCCCTCTCGACGGGAGATGGTTCGTCCACCGGGGCGCCCAGAGCCAGAGCTCCCGCCCCGTCGCCGGGAGACGCTTCACCGGAGGGTCCAGCGAGCCAGGATCCATCTGGAGTACTGTACGCGCCGGACTGACCGAAATGCGGGGTCATCATACCTCCGGGCCACTCGCTCTTGCCCGCCCAGGAGAACGGAGTGGTCACAGGGTCCGTCCCCCGCTTCGTACCGACCCAAGGAGGAGTTGTCAAGACGTTGGAGCTCTTCGTGGGAACTTTCGGAGGGGTCGCTGCGCTCGTCGGGGAAGCAGGCGTGACGACCCCTCCTTTCGCGACTGCCGAAGCGCCGTCGTCAGCGCTTGGTCCCGGTGGTTTGCTCGCGGAAATGACCATCGTCACCCAACGAGGACACTCCGCAGTGCGACCGGTAGACGCTCCATAGAGTGGGCACAGATTTTGGTCGTTCCCGATGGTTCGCAAAACTCAAGAACGTCTATGGATAGTTCTCTCCGAATTTTTAGAGAATTCCTGAGATCATGATTACTGGTGCAAGTTTTTAGAGAATTCCTGTCTCACCTTCGAGATAACAAGTTTTAAAGCACACCAGATTACCCAGAGATGATTGAGTTTGACAACTACCTCATTTCTGGTGCATCTGGGGTGCGGAATTGTAATACGCATGATCCTTTCCGCGATGCTCTTGACTCGTGCGACTTGGCTCCTGCCCATGAGAGGATTTTGTGCGCACGTAAATCGCCTTGTTTCAAACTGACTTTTTCTCCCTCGTTTTACTTTCGTATTAAACCAAGTGTCCAGGCCCATAGCCCTGGCAGGTTGAATACTGACACCTGATTGGCTGAAATTCGCGAAAAGCGCGCGAAGGGCTTGCATTTTCGCACAAATCGCATTTTATGCGTATGGCATTTTCAGTCATAATTCGAAAACCTCAAAACACTCGGACTAATTTCTCAGTGCAAATGGTAGAAATGCTGTCGATCAATCAAATTGCGCCCTTCAAGCTAGTCTAGTCTAGTAGGGAAAGAGCGGAAAGCGCGCGAGCTCGATAACCGGTCATCTTCATGAGCGGACCGATCGATTGAGCCTATTAAAAATGATCCCCGCGCATCAAGCTCACCGTCGGCCTTTCAAAGTTTGGGGAGATTTGGGGAGAAATCTCCCCAAATCTCCCCAAATAGCGCCGAGGCACTACCTCTAGCTAGCTCTAGCTAGCTCTAGCTCTAGAGTAGAGTGATGAGCCTCCCTTTTCGGCAACGGGAAGCAGAGTCACCGCGAGACAGCTCCGGGTTGGCAGCTCTCGCCGCGCTCTCGTGTACTCGTGAGTACGCGTGCCGGAACTCTTGTTTCATCGCATCTGGACGCATCCGTGTCTCTCATACACCCGACGAGACAGCCACTTGTGTCATCAGCAAAGCTGCTTGGTTGCAATGTTGCGGAGCCTTGACATCCCTCGAAGGCGCGGTGCACACGTCACTGTGCCCTCGATGCAAGAGCTAAGTTACACTGGCATCTGTAAATTTGCGTATCACACAGTTTTCACGTCTGGTTGTTGGACGACACCTACCATTGTTCATCCCACAAGAGTTATCCGAAACGCCCGAATACGCTGTTCGAAGGATATTTTGATGATGCGATGTCTGAACGGCCTACTGCTAGAAACATGTACATCGAGACGACGTCTTACCGTTGATTCGCGTGAGGCGCGAGACAACAATATTCGAATTTCTACCGCGCGACACGCACATGTCTCCCTTAATAAACGGATCACAGCCTGCACAGATGGTACGACCCTTGAGATACTCCTTCACTTTTGGAGGGGAGAAATCGAATGCAGAGAACACCCATCTCTCTGCACGCTTCGAAGTTTTCTTCTTGGCATTGCCTCAACTCGATAGTTTGCCGATTATGCTCACGCACCGTTTTCTCTCTCATTAGCTGGAAGCATACTCGATATTGTCATGCGCGAGCATGCAAATATGAACAACGTCAACACTGCCACAGCCTGGCATCGGCTTGCAAAAGTCGTTCAAAAAAAAACTATGCGCAGCACTGGCCGTCAAAAGGGCTGGAAAACAAACAAACTTGAAGTCTATGAAGACATCAGGATGGAGGTACTCAAACGCCTAACAGAGAAGTTCGCAAGTTCGTTTGACGCGATGAATCTTTCCAACATAGTATGGTCCTGCGCTGTGCTGAACTATCGTCACGCTGGATATGTCCTGTCGTGTGTGTACAAGAACATCCGCGAGAGGGCGCATGCTGGGCTACGGTTACCAAGTTATCCTGTGAAAGAGGTAAAAACGTTCCCTTCAGCTCAGGCACTCTCTAACTGTCTATGGTCGTTCACAACTCTGCGGCACCCCTGTGCCAACAAACTTGTGGAACTGGTGGCACAGGTTATGCCGAAGCTGATACATCAGTTCGACCCGTCAGCAGCTGGTGTCGGCGGAGCTTTTGTCACCCAAACTGTATCAAATCAACTTTGGTCGTTCGCCACGCTGAGAAACCATCCTGGCGAAGATTTAATGGACGCGCTTGCTGACATGCTGGCTAAAAACTGTCACCACTTCAAACCTCAGGAACTATCGAATGCGGCGTGGTCTTACGCCGTACTCGCGCATTATCCGGGAGATGAATTTGTGCATGCGGTACGCTCTGCAACGTGTTTTGATGCTGTCTTGTATTTTAGTGCTGATGTTCTTTTGGTCTTTGGCAACAGGTTGAAACAGAAGTCTCACGACGCGTCGCACTTTTCTCACCGCAGCACTTGGCGAACATCATATTTAGTATAGCAGTGTTCCAATGCAGTGATGCAGGCTCTAGGGCAGGGCTGTGTGCACTCTTGGCATCCCTTGACGATAATGCAAGCCTTCGTTTGGTCAATCAATTCAACTTTCAAGATCTTTCACACTGCATCTGGTAGGTTTGCTGCTTTAATTAATCTAAGACGTGCCACATTCCCATCGCTGACAGTCACAAAACATAATCTTAATTTCTTTAGGGGTATTTCTGTGATCGGTGGGTTCAAGCTGACTTTATATCGCAAGCTATGGGAGCGATGCGCCCATTTGTCTTACGCTGCAACCGCCTCAGATAAGGATGGAATGCTTATGATTTATCAAGGTCATCTCTTGATGGAGGCCGTAGCCCCTATTCTCGCGGGGAGCATGCCGAAACCAGTGTGGTTACTGCCTCATGCGAAACAATATTGGAAAGCACAAATCGGGGAGGGGATAATATCTGCGTTTCAGCAAGAGGTATCTGACCATTTAAGTGACACTGGAATTGAACATCGGCTTGAGGAAAGGACTTTCGACAACATGCTGGCATCGGACGTCAGCCTGATGTCTAGGGGCGTTGCACTGGAGTGCGATGGTCCAAGCCATTTTTGCGTCAATTCTGGAACAGGTTCTGTGCCGCTGTCGCGAAATGGTGTGAGAGATACGCTTTTATGCACCAGGGGATGGCAAGTCGTGTCTGTCCCATGGGACGAGTGGTCAGTGCAGAAAATCAACGGAAAGTGTAGGCTCTGGATCGAGCAGAGCCTCTCTAGATTATCGGGCTCTCTACTAGCTAGCTAGCTACCTTTATCTAAAAGCTAGTCTAGTCTAGTTTAACGGAGACACTGGAGGCGCTCGCCCTTGCAACTCAACTGCGTCTTCCTCTTCGCGCTTGATCCATCGCGCAAGGAAAGCTACACGTAATAGATATGGTGTAGCACGAAACATGATGGGAGTTGCCACCAGTGAAAGCGCCGTTGTTCCCAACAATAGAAGATAGAGTTTCCTCTGCACCAGGCCAAGATTTGAAGCGCGAGATAGTAGCACAAAGGAGAACTCCCCAACTTGTGCCATAGACATGCCCACTGTGAAAGAAGTTCGTGTTGAATATCCGAATGCGCGAACTACAAGTGTGATAAGTGAACACTTGAAGATTACGACAACAAGAAGAGATGCCAAGAGAACATCGAGATGGACCCACAAGAAAAAGGGGTTCATGATCATCCCAATTGAAGCCAGAAACAGAGCTGCGAAGACGTTGCGAATCGGCTCAATGTGGTGCAAAGTCTGATCTGCAAAGGGAGTCGCGCTAATCATCACACCAGCCACAAAAGCTCCAAGTTCAATGCTGAGGCCGAGATGCTCGCTAATCCATGCAACAGTGAGACAAAATGCCACAGCAACCATCTGATAAAGCTCACCTCCGTGAGGAGAGATATGGCGAAATAGCTTTCCAACAAGTGAACGAGATAGGAACATCGCAGCACCAACAAACCCACACATCAGCAACGTCGTGCGCATAAGGGACAACACACCTTCTACAATGGAATGACTACCTCCAAGTACGGGCAATAATGCAAATAAGAGGCCAACCGTACAGTCTTGAAGAATCAGAGTGCCAACTGTGATCTGACCGTGAAGTGCTTGCATACCATTTCGTTCCATCATACACTTGATGACCACTGCTGTGGACGACATCGACAAGAAAGCTCCGACAAAGACTCCCTCCTTTGACGGTGCGCCGGTGAAATCAGAGATAACTCCACAGACGAGCATCATCAGCATTATCTCCATAGAACCTCCAACCACTGCGACGCCCTGCACATGGCGTAGCTTTGAAAATGAGAATTCTACGCCCAAGGCGAACAAAAGAAATATTATCCCAAACTGAGCCAACGTTTCAACCTGAGAAATCAGCATTCACAGAAGAAGTCAACACAGTTTAGGAAAACTGCAATTATTGTGTAAGGATGTGAAACTTACCTGGACAAGCTCCACCACCAAGCCCATACCGCCTGGACCGACGAAAGATCCGGCAATGAGATATCCTGTTATGATTGGCTGGCCCATTAACGTGAACGCCAGTGCACCAACAGCTGCACTCACCAGAATTATAACGAGGTCGCTGATGAGTCGGAGATCCTGCTGAAGTTCCATCGTGCCGGACTTCGGGTTTGAGATCACAAATTCATTGTCGGAAGAGTCCACAAGACGTTCGACATCTTCGTCGTCATCCTTCCCTCCGAGCGCGCGGTCGATGTCTTTTGCTGTGGAACCAAGTCGCTGAAAAAGTGTTTCCTGCCTTGTTGAGCTTGCTAACTTGTCAAAGAACGTCACGTTGGGTTCGTTCTCGTCGCGTAGCTCGGTACTACTGCCATCACCCCCCCGAATCTCTCTGATCTTACTACCCCCTGAGCGACTAACACGCACCACTGTCTCTAGCACGGCACCTTCAGAGTCTGCTGTCTGGTTGAATGAGCGTCCAGCGCCCTCACTTAAAACGCCTGTCTGAGCATGATCCGAGTCTGTGAACTCCTTCGCAAGCGCCTTTTCGATCTGAGCCGCGATTGTCTTCTCGAACTTCACGCCGCCGCTACGATCTCTAAGACTTTCATGTTCATTTAGACTCGTCTTGACGTGGTTTTCCTGTTATCGCGACGTGATCGAGGTATATTTGGTTCGGGATGTGAGTGAAGTGATTGAGAGTTAAGGACAAATGGAAGGGCGGCGGAAGGCGCACGAGTTCTGTAGCAAATTGGGGACAACCTGAGGCTGCACTCCGTCATTGCCAGCTGCACCCGCCGTATAGGCTGTAGTCAAGAGCATTAAACAGCCTGCAAGAATGACGCGCCATTCTCGATGTGAGTGATATGTCATCGCTCGCAGCTCGCGGGACTATGGCCCTGAGGTGGGAGCTAAGCATACTTTCGAAAGTACTTTCGAAAGTACGAAAGTATGATATTATAGACTAGACTACCTTCATTCTTGAAGGTACGAAGATATACTTTCGTATTATACTTTCGTAATATATAAATAACACTAGCTAGAGCTAGCTAGCTAGCTAGATGGATCGCCCCCCGTGGACGCTGTATGTATGTGTGGTGTGACAAGCAAGGCTAGAAATAATATGATAGGATAAAGATATGATACTTTAATCAGTTAATACGAAAGTACGAAATAAAGTAGCAGTCTATCTATACTATAATACAAAGTATTAATACGAAAGTATGATAATTCTTGGTTGCTGTCCAAAAAGGTTTATATCTACGTAATGCATGCATAATAATAGACTACTTTCGAAAGTACTTTCGTATTACTTTCGTACTTTCGTACATACTAGCTAGAGATAGCTAGCTACCTTCGAAGGTAGCAAATTCCTCGGCAGGGCGTGCCGAGGGGTATGGCTATTCAGTCACGAAGAAACGCCGATTTCCCGACTTTCCCGACGGGTCCGTCCCGATCTCCCATCTCCCCATGTGAAAGCGCCGCGCTGGTTGGACGGGACGAAATTCAGCTTTCATCTCGGTGCCCAATTTTTTTCAGCCGTCAAGGAGCCCCCCTCCAGCGTAGAGACGCCAATTACGACGTATTATTGACATGCAAGGGTATATTTTCTCGACGTCTACGCTCCCACATGACCATCATGTACCACCCCTACAGTCAAGTCTTCTTCAAATTCTCACTCCTCGAAGGTAGGATACTCTCCCATGTCGTGTCGCGCTGTCTCAAAAACATCACACCTCTCGAAAATTTATGTGTTGCCTCCAAGGGGACGACGGGTCATGAGAGCGGCGCATGCCGCCGCAGGACGACGGTTTCGTGGCATGATCACACTTACGAAGATGTTTGTAGCATAGATCTACGTACGATAGCATCGATAAAGATAGGCACTATCTGTCAAGAATCCGACTCGCGCGGCCTTTTTTCCGCGCGTAGGTGTGGTGTGTCAGAGCTTGCCCACACAGAAGCCAGAAACACGTCCACCTTCGATCAACTGAAAAAATTACTTTCGAAAGTACTTTCGAAAGTAGACTAGTCTATTCATAGACTACTTTAAAGTAGACTACTTCTGAAGAGCGGCCGCCAAAAAAGCGCGTGACGGGACAAACGGGACCCATAACCCAGAATTCTTATAGTGCAATCGGGTCTATTGAGAACATCGTCGGTGGTATATATTGTATAATGTACAGACTGTAAGACCATAGAAATGCGAATTTATGACTGAACACCATACAGAAAATTTTGGCGATCCCCCTCATCACGGTCGCGTCGTCTTTCTTGGACATATTGTATCTCGTCGTTTTATCTTGGCGACCCCTCCCTTGCCCCCCGCTTTCCGCAACGGCAAAGAAGGCAAGCACTTTGCTTACGCGCAGGACTTACTGGAGCCTGCCAACTCGGACCAATTCAGATCAACTGCACACGGAAGGATGTTGGCCATGGCTCAGACTAGTCCATTGATCGGAGTTTCCCTTTCTCGCTGTACGTCAGATCGCTACAGGTTGCGGCGTTCGAATGGGGTCCGCGCAGTCAAGACACCCACGCACGCTTCTCCACACCCTATAAACAAAATTCATACAAACGATCCCTCCGACATGTGCATGACTCGAGCGGGCGGGATGGTGATTCCTCGTCACGAATCGGGCGATCCGTTCGGCCTCCTGCTCCGCGAGCGCATCGTATTCCTTGGGAACCAGGTAGACGACTTCACTGCAGACGCCGTGATCAGCCAGCTTTTGCTTCTGGACGCGCAAGATCCGAAAAAGGTGCGTCGTACTGCGATCGTCATTTTCTATAGTGGTGTGAACGTTTACACCCCTGTCGTGCGTCTTCTACTCCTAGGTCAAAAACCCCCACATGCTAACCTGTCCCCGAATCACATCTGTGTCCTCTTGTGTCCTCTCGAAAAGGATATCAAGCTCTTCATTAACTCCCCCGGCGGTTCTGTCACTGCGGGCATGGGAATCTACGACGCAATGCAAATGTGCCGCGCTGATGTCAGTACTGTTTGTATGGGACTCGCAGCTTCCATGGGTGCCTTCCTTCTCACATCAGGTGCTCGGGGAAAGCGCCTTTCGATGCCCAACGCCCGCATCATGATCCACCAGCCTCTTGGCGGTGCTTCCGGTCAGGCCGTGGACATCGAAATCCAGGCAAGAGAGATCATGTATCACAAGGCGAATCTTAATCGCCTCATGGCTTTTCACACTGGCCAAGATGTGAAGCAGATCGATGAAGACACTGACCGCGACAGGTACATGTCTCCTCTGGAGGCAAAGAACTACGGCATCATCGACCAAGTCATCGGTGGAGACGATGCTGGTCTGAAGATTGAAGGCGAACCCAAGGAGTACCTCAAGACGAAGGCTTCTTACATTGCATGGGGTGATGAGATGGATAGCGCTTAACATCGCACACCGCGTTGGTCACTTTGGTAGGCACTGTTGACTAATTTGTGCTCAACCTGTGATAGGTCTGCTTGCGGTGTTGTTATGTGACCTAGTGACACTTTCAACTGATCTCGCTCTCCGTTTCACTTTCACAAGCGTCTGAGACTTCTTTTCTTATCTTTATCCTTAATCTTCCCGCTCTTCGCCTGCTTCAACGTGGGCACATCAAATCCAAGCGAAGACGCGGAACTTTCACCTAACATATGTCCCTGACTACCAGAAGCCTTCGCGTGGATCTCGGTGAACATCCTTGCCCGGCGAAAGTATTCATCATAATCTTCAAGCATCAACTTCGCGGCGTCTTCATTTAGAGCAGACTCTGGGAAAGGCTCGATGAGAAGGCATCGAATGACCATCAAGACATGGCGAAGGCCGTGCGAGGGTTTCCAATCTTTCTTCAGCGTGTTCACGCAGATCTCACCAGTAGGCTGACGGATGTTCGGATGAAAGATCTTTGTCAAGAAGAAACCTGTGTGTGTGACGCGAAATTGTGAACCATGAGACTAACGTGACAGAAAGGATGGATTGCTGACGTATCTCTCAGACGTGCCAGCACTTTGTTCACAGCGTCGCAACTTGGCTCTGAACGAGGGCGCGCAAAGCATACCTTTTGGCGGAGTGTGAGGATAGTCGGGCGGAAGATTGAGTTTCAACTTGAAGACACCGCCGTTGAATGGTGTGTCGACTGCGAGATCATGAGCATTAGTCTTGTACTGAGAACACTTCAGAAGATATCAAAAGGATTATGCTTCACCTGGTCCATCAACCTCAGCGTGTACTTCCACAACATTGTCCTCATTCAAGAACACCTGCACAGACCGTGGTGAAACATTGTGAAAGGTTGACAACACTGGTGAACCAAAGAGCTGTGCGTTCACACACGCGATTTGCGGTGGTGCGTGCCTCGCGAAAGAAAGGATCGGGCAAGGAGAAGGCAGATGGCATAGACGGCGCATTCGCACCCTGATCCCTTCAGCTGGATGAGCTTGAAGATCTCTGAGCTGTTTCGCAATCGCGCTGACGGTGTGGGGAGACAAATTCTGGTGACTATTAGACTGCTGCTGCGAAGAAGGAGGTGGGGGAAGGATACGGATGATTGGCAAGACTTGTCGGGCGAGGGTAAGCAAACGTATACTATCAATATACAGAAATGCTGGATAAACCTCACCATTGTAATGGACCCGGGGCAGTCAACTGGCTCTTTCCATGCGCAAACAGTAGTGGAAACAGGTTGGCACGGCGCTTTTTTTCCTGAGATGATACATATGTGATTAGATATATCATACTTTCGTACTTTCGAAAGTAGACTACTTTCGAAAGTATCACGTTGGCTCTACGAGTTCTCCCGCCTGACTTTGAGCGCATCTCACGGACAAAACTTGACGTGCATGGTGCCAGTTTCTTAGCTGCAATCGATTGAAAACTACATTTCCTATCGACATCTCATTGGTCGCTTCCGCTCTAAGCATCTTCATTGACCGTCGCGCGGCCTGGGACGCCGCGGACCCGGTATGAGATGGGCATAAATATTCAGAACAAGTCCATCCGAGCTCAAACTTCCGCCTCATCAGAAAATTTTAGAGCTATCTTATACGAAAGTAGTCTACTTTCGTACTTTCGTAGCTGACTAAGTAGACTATGATAGTAGTGCGAGCATAAAGAAGGGCGAGAGTGGAGCTACTTGATATCATTCGAGAAAGCATCATAGCAAGAACATTGATTACCGCCAATCGCATCGAGCGGCACGATGCGAATGCAAAGAATGCATATATCTTGCTTGGAGTGTTTGAATATCATCATATGGCAAGTGCTCAATGACGAACCTCTAAAAAAATCGTAGGTTGTTTTATTGATTTAAGTCGTGGGACGCAAAAATGAATCCCAGTCTATTGTCGACCACTGAAAAGGTCTTACGAAGAAAGGTCGCACCGGTCTAGTCTTGTTTGGGAGCTGCACAAAATACAAAAATGGATGGTTTTATGATTGCGCGTTAGTCGAGGCTCTTGCGAGGAGAGGCAAAGCGGATAGTAAACTATATCCAGGAGTAGGTGTCTGAGGAACCCACCTTCTTTCATCGCGTTCACCTGCTCCTGGTCCATGGACTTGAGAACAGTGAGCACGAGCTCTTTGCCCTCGTCCCAGGACGCCTTGATCTGTCTGGCAAGCGCTTCGGCTTCATCATGACCGCTTGGGAGCTTGAGATCTTCGCGGACATTACCGCTATCGTCCATGAGCCCGAGCTATTAAGAGAGGAACAATTCGACGTTAGCTCTAGATATTTTACACGATCAGCACACATGTAAAGCTGAAGTAAGTGGAAGCTCCGCAAGGGAGTGGGCGATGGGCACTCACGAAATCCTCGTCGTTCAGGTCGACGAGCGTATAATCATCGCGAGAGACGATGGGGACCTACATAGGGCGGGATGGAGTTGTTGTTAGCTGTGCCGCTTGGCGTCCAAAGGCCGCCGCGGCAAGTTTACACAGGAGGTGGAATGCTGCTCCTTTGGGTGGACAGTGAGACCTACCTCAAGGTTGTGAGAGGAAGGGACGAGCTCCTCCATCTTCTTGCCAGTGAAGATATCAATTGCAGTAAAGTGGCACTTGGCGTGACCGTGTTTGCCGGTCTTGGAGGTGGTGACCTCGATGACCTGAGAGCGTACGGTAGGATCAGCACGATCGCTCTGCACGTAAAAACCCTACGGCAGCGGCGCGCGCTCGTTCGCTGATGTCGATCATTCAAACGATGTATCCCTACGCGAATGAAGTGGTTCTCGGTGGCGCATGTTTCGCGCGGAGTATTCGCACGTAGGACCGTGCATGGCGGGTGTGCGTCCCGCGTCTTCCGGAACAAGGTTTTATCGGCGCAAACAGCAAAAAAGAAAAAAGCGGCGTATTCGAGCGCACCTTCGTGGGACGTCCCTTGATCACCATGAACCCTCCTTTGCGGACGCTACCGGCCTGCATAGGGACAGTCGTAGACGCACCAGCGTCGGCGGTCTCGAATTCCTCAACATCATCGTGGTCGGACATTGTTGGACGCGCGGGTCGCAAAGGGAGCACCGCGATGCTCGGTCGAGAACTAGGGTCTGGCAGAAATTTTTCGACTCCTAATCGTCCAATCATCTTATTATTAGACGGAAACTCCACATAGAAACATCATCGATACCTTTAATGCGCCCGTAGTTTCCCGATACGTCTAATGTTCCGGTAGTAGCGGGCGTCATCATTAGTCTGTCGAGTCACGCATCAATCTGACACGTCGATTTGTCAAACGACTGCAATGAACGTCTTTTAATTTTTCAGGGAATTCCTGAGATCGAGATTACAAGTTTCAAACCGCACCAGATTACCCCAGTTATTATGATTTTCTTTTGTAGTCTACTTTCGAAAGTACTTTCGAAAGTATATTTCAACACTAACATCCTCACCGCTAACTCACACACACTTTACCTCTATTCAAGATTCCTCTTATGATAGTCAACTATGGTATTACGAAAGTATTATTATTACAACTGTGGTATAATTACCTTCGAAGGTGTTATCAAGACTAGACTAGCTTGTTAGACTACCTTCGAACGTAGAAGGAGAAAAACAGGAGGAAGGTAACACCCCGCAAGAACGTAAGGAGGAGTGAAGACGCGGGCGCCCGACCCGCATTGGGGAAGGGCTCCTGAAACCCGACCGCCTCGCAAGGTTTTGTTCGATCGAAGAACCTTTGAATAGGTACCGATATGGCGCCAAATGGATCGAAGTCATTCGCGGCGAGCTCCTTGGCGGAGCGCTCGGGGTATCTGAACACTCCGAGCGCGGACTCTCAGTCCGACTTCGCGTAT
>MDSW01096782.1_pt1 | contig 12970 bp, 17 predicted proteins | sample 811171 | NCBI WGS metagenome assembly MDSW01 (sample SAMN05326641, study PRJNA326480) | marine metagenome | isolation source: seawater | place: Atlantic Ocean: North West | collected 2012 | reverse complement strand
TTATAGAGATAATACTTTAATGCTATTTGCTGATGCAAAAAAAATGACAGAAGAAATTGTTAAGAGTATATAATTGACTAAAATTTATTGTGATATTGCCGATATAAAACTTATTAGAAGATATAATAAAAAAAAAATCGTAAAAGGTTTTACAACCAATCCGAGTTTAATGAGAAAGGCTGGCGCAAAAGATTATGCTAACTATTCAAAAAAGATATTAAGGGTAACTAATAAACCTGTATCTTGCGAAGTTTTTGCAGATGACGAAGAGAATATGATTATTCAGGGAAATAAAATAAATAAATGGGCAAAAAATGTATATGTAAAAGTTCCTGTAACAAATTCAAAGGGAAAGTTTATGAGCAAGGTAATTAAAAATCTTAATAATAACAATATTAAATTAAATATTACTGCAGTTTATTCAGCAAAGCAGACTAAAAAAATTTTAGATATAATAAATAATAAAACTAAAGTTATAATTTCAATTTTTGCAGGCAGAATGGCTGATGCTGGAAAGGATCCCTTGCCCCAATTTAAAGAGAGTTTGAAAATTGCAAAAAAATATAATAATGTTGAGATTCTTTGGGCTAGTACAAGAGAACCTTATAATTATATGCAAGCAAAAAATCTAGGATGTCAAATAATAACGGTACCACCAGTTATAATTGAAAAAATTGAAAAATTTGGAAAAAGTTTTAATGAACTAACAACAGATACGGTAAAAGGTTTCTTGTCGGATACAAAAAAATCTAAGTTTAAATTGTAAAATTGGTTGCGGGGGACGGATTTGAACCGCCGACCTCAAGGTTATGAGCCTTGCGAGCTACCAGGCTGCTCCACCCCGCGATAACTAAATCCTATTTTTGAGTTTGTTAAGTTTTTTTACTCTTTTAATGTTTTCTTGAAGAATTCTTTTTTTCTTTTCTGATGGCTTTTCATAATTATTTTTAAGTTTAATTATTTTAAAAAAACCATCCCTCTGAAGTTTTCTTTTTAAAACTCTCAGCGCCTGCTCAACATTATTGTCTTTTACTTCTATTTTAATAACAACCTCCAAAAAATGCGATTTGTTAGCATTTTAAACATTATTTGTCTATATTTTTCAAGTTACACTTTTATTAGCTATATTTATTTTCTCTTTGTCTTTTTTTTCTTTAATTATTCTTCTCTCCGCCTTTTCAATTGCATTTAATAAATCTTTCTGTGTAAATAGACCCATAGCAACAGGATCTTTGGCATTCAAACTATTATAGTTCCAATAGCTTTTATTTCTTATAGAACTCACAGAATTTTTGGTAACACCAACTAACTTAGCAATTTGAGAATCTTTTAAGATAGAATGATTTTTCAATAACCAAAGTGCTGAGTCTGGTTTATCCTGACGTTTTGATAGCGGAACATATTTTTTAATTTTATTATCTGTATTTTTTATCTCAACATCTTTATCAACAATGTTTAATGGACGATTTTCATCTTTTGATGATAGATCTATTTCATCAGTAGTCAATTGTCCTGATATAATTGGGTTATACCCAACTATACCTTTTGCTACCTCTCCATCTGCAATACCTTGTATCTCAACTTCGTGCAGTTTGCAAAAATCTGCAATTTGTTTAAATGTAAGAGATGTATTCTCAACAAGCCAAACTGCAGTTGCCATTGGCATTAATGGAGCTTTTGACATTAGCTTTTATTCTCTGATCTAAAGTTATGAAATTTTTTGTTAAATTTACTAATTCTACCTTTGTCCAAAATTTTCTGTTTTCCTCCAGTCCATGCAGCGTGAGACTTTGGATCAATTTCAAGTTTTAGTAAATCATTTTCTGATCCCCAAGTGGATCTTGTCTTAAATTGAGTTCCATCTGTCATTTCAACATTAATAACATGATATTTTGGATGTATATTTTTTTTCATGGGCAGCCTTATAACAAAAAATATTTTAAAAACAATTAAAAGTTATCTAATTTTCTTAGCATTTTTTCATAAATATTTGAATTTCCAGCTCTAATGTCTATTTGGTTAATTTTATAATTATCAATATTATTAACTTTACCACCAGCCTCTTCAATAATTATTTTGCCCGCAGCAACATCCCAAAGATTAATTTTATCATGAAAATAGCCATCAAATCTTCCACACCCAACATATGCTAAGTCTAAAGCTGCGCATCCAGTATTTCTTAAATTTAGTTTAGGAAAATTTAATTTTATACCCTCAGAGTTAGTTGCAAATAAACATTCATCAATATCTGATTTATTAGATACTCTAACTCGGTTATTATTAAAAAAAGATCCATTATTTTTTTCTGCATAGAAAATTTCATTTTTAATTGGATCAAAAATTAGACCAATAATGATTTCCTCTTTTTCTTGTAATGCAATTGAAATAGCAAAATGCGGGACTCCATGTAAAAAATTTGTTGTCCCATCTATTGGATCTATAATCCAAAAAATATCTTTATTTTTATTTAATATTTCTCCAGTTTCTTCAGTTATAAATGAATAATTTTTTTTTGATTTTGAAAGCTCTTCTATAAGAATTTTTTCTACCCTTTTGTCCGTTTTTGTTACAAAGTCTTTTGGTCCTTTTTTTGAAACTTGTAAATTTTCTAATTCCCCAAAATCTCTAATAATAACCTTTGATGCTTTCTCGCAGGCTTTAATCATTAGATTTAAATTAGGAGAAATTGAATTCATATTAAATTTTTTTGATATATTCCATAGTTCTAGTATCTAAAATGATGCTGTCTCCACTCTCAATAAAAGGTGGAACTTGAATATTTACTCCATTCTCTAATCTTGCTGGTTTATATGATGATGAAACTGTTTGACCTTTTAAAGCAGCGTCAGTACTTTCTATTTTACATGTAATCTGATTAGGAAGTATCAAATTAAGAGGTGCATCGTTATGAAAATTAATAGTGACTTCTAAATTTTCACTTAGCATTTTACCCTTTTCTCCAATTAAAATTTTCTTTATATTTATTTGATCAAAAGTTTTTGGGTTAATAAAATAATAATCACTGTCATCACTATATAAATAATTTAATTTTATCTCTTCCAGAGAGGCTTTCTCAATAGTTTCACTTGATCTAAATCTTTCGTTGATTTTTGTATTTTTATTAAGACTTTTCATTTCCACCTGTGCAAATGCACCACCTTTTCCAGGTTTAACATGATTAGTTTTTAAAACTTCCCATAAATCATTTTTATATTCGAGAATCATTCCAACTCTTATTTCTGTAGCGATAATCTTCATATAAATTTTTTTATTGCCTGTTCAGGCTTTAACTTTTTATTTTTCCAAATGTAGCTTGAGATAGCTAAAAAATCAGCTTTATTCAATAATAGTTTTTTATAATTTTGTTGAGTTATACCTCCAATTACAACAATTGGTATCTTTACTAGTTTTTTAATATTAGCTAATGTTTTTATGTTCGCTCTATAAATAACTTTTTTAGTAATAGATTTATAGAATGCACCTATAGCAATATAATTAGCTTTATTAATATAAGCCTCTTTTGCTAATTTTATTGAATTATGACAGGTTATCCCGATTAACTTATTTTTTAATATTTTCTTAGCATCAATAAGACACATATCACTTTGACCCAAATGACACCCATCGGCATTAACTTTTAATGTTAAATATGGATCGTCATTAATTATTAATTTAACATTATATTTTTTGCATATTTTAGATATTTTCTTTGCAATTAAAAATTTTCTGGTAAATTTTTCTTTTTTTAACCTTAATTGAAAATATTTAATTTTTTTTGATTTTAATACTAACTCCAAAGATCTAAGAAAGGATTTTTCTCTTATTTTTTCTGGTGATATTAAATAAATAAATTTTTTAGTTTTATTTTTCAAGATTTTCTGACCATTTTCCTTGAGAAGCAAAAGTACACATTTTAGCTCTATGATCAAATATTTCTTGAGTTCCTTCTGTGTTATTAATGTCTTTAGACCAAAATTTTAATGCGCTTTGTTGAAGGGCCCTTCCATAAGAGTAAGTCATTATAAAATTAGTGTCATTTTTAAGACTAATTTGATTAAGATTTGATGTTGCCTCAATATCAGATTGACCTCCGGAAAGAAATGCAATGCCAGGCACTTCAGATGGAACATTATCTTTTAAACATTTTAAAGTCATTTCTGCTATTTCAGTACTTGACAGTTTTTCAGAAGAGCTTGAACCAGACAATATCATATTCGGTTTTAAAATTGTTCCCTTAAGTTCAACTTTATTTAATTCTAACTCATCATAACATTTTTTTATAACTTCAGATGTTTTATTAAAACAATCTTCAGCAGAATGTGATCCTTCCATTAGAACTTCTGGTTCAACAATGGGAACCATTCCTGCTTCTTGAACTAAAGCAGCATATCTAGCTAAAGCATGTGCATTAGCTGATATAGAAAGTTTACTTGGATAACGATCTGTAATTTTATACACTCCCCTCCATTTAGTAAATCTTGCTCCCAAGTTGTAATAATCTATTAATCTTTCTCTTAATCCATCTAAACCTTCTGTAATTTTTTCTTTATTCGAACCTGCTAAAACTTTAGCCCCTGTATCAACTTTAATTCCTGCAACAGCTCCAGTTGAATTTATCAATTCAGGTATAGTTTTTCCTGAGGACGATTTTTGTCTTATAGTTTCATCGTAAAGTATAACTCCACCAATACAACTTTTCATTGAGGATGATGAAAATAGTGTTTCCCTAAAGAGTAATCTATTTTTTTCATTAGAAATTATATTTACAGACTCGAGCCTATTTGTCATTGTAGCTGTGCTTTCATCTGCTGCAAGAATACCTTTTCCATTAGAAATTATTTTGAGAGCTATTTTGTTTAATTCTGACATTTAATTTAATGCTTTTATACCAGGGAGAACTTTACCTTCAAGATATTCCAAAAATGCTCCACCAGCAGTTGAAACAAAATTAAATTTATTCCTTATATTTAATAAATTAATTACAGCCACTGTGTCGCCTCCTCCCACCACCGAAAAAATTTTATCACCTCTTCTTGTTATATATTTTGCTACTTCTGAGCTACCATGTAAAAAATTTTTATTTTCGAAATATCCCAGAGGTCCATTCCATAAGATTGTAGATGAATCATCTATAATTTTCTTTATATTATTAAGTGATTTAGAGCCAACATCTAATATCATATCATCATTTTCAATTTCTAGAATTTCTTTCTCAGTAGAGTTGCCATTCAACTCTTTTCCAACTCTGACATCTATTGGAAATGATATTTTGCAATTATTATTTTTAGCGAATGAAAATATATCATCAATTACATAGTCTAAATTTTTTTCATATATCGAATTACCAATTTTAAATCCTTTATATTTTAAAATATTGTTTGCCATGGCCCCAACAATTACTATGTTGTTAAATATTGGAATTAAATTTTTTATTATATTAATTTTTGATGAAATTTTTGATCCACCAATTATACATGTTACGGGTTTTTTAATTTCTTTAGTAATTTTATTTAACGCGTTTACTTCACTGTAAATTTGAATACCACCATAAGATGGTATGTACTTTGTTATTTTTGATATAGAAGCATGATCTCTATGAGAGCATGAAAATGCATCGTTAACGTATATTTCACCTAAACTTGCTAATTTCTCAGAAAATTTTTCATCATTTGCTTCTTCCTCTGGGTAAAATCTTATATTTTCAAGTAATACAACCTCATCGCTAGGGTTACAAAAAATTTTTTTTTCGTTTAGATCAAAAATATTATCTTTAATTAATTTGACATTTTTTTTTATTTTTTCTTTAAGACATAATGATATTGGCTCTAGCGAGAGCTCTTTGATTATTTTTCCATCAGGACGTCCTACATGAGAAATTATAATTATTTTTGCCTTTTTTTTTAATAAAAAATTTAAAGTAGGAATAATTTTATCTATTCTGTTAGTATCTGTTATAACATTATTTTTAAGGGGAACATTTAAGTCCAATCTTAAAAGTATTTTTTTATTTTTGATGTTTTCTAATTTTTCAATAGATATCATTATTTGATTTTGCTTAAAAACATAGCAATATCACACATCCTGTTAGAGAAACCCCATTCATTATCATACCAAGCGGAAATTTTTCCCATTTTTTTTCCAACAACGTTTGTTAATGATGCATCTATAATTGTTGATGCGCTATTATGATTAAAATCGATTGAGACCAACTTTTCATTTGTTACATGTAGAATATTTTTTAAATACTTTTTTGATGCTCTTAAGAATGAGCCATTCAATTGTCTAACAGAAATATTCTTTTTTACATTAAATACAAATTCAATTAATGAAACATTTGGTATAGGGACTCTCATTGCAACTCCCTCTAGTTTACCTTTTAATGAAGGTATGATTTCACCAATGGCCTTTGATGCACCAGTGGAAGTTGGAATTATAGATTGGCTAGCAGCTCTTGCTCTTCTAGGATCTTTATGAGAATTATCTAATATTCTTTGATCACTTGTAAACGCATGAATAGTAGTCATAAAACCATTTATAATTATAAAATTTCTATTTACTACATCAGCTATAGGAGCCAAACAATTGGTTGTACAAGATGCAGCTGAAATTATTTTATCATTTTTTTTTATATTTTTCTGATTTACACCAAATACTATTGTTTTATCTGCTTTATCACATGGTGCGGATACTATAACTTTTTTTGCTCCATTTTTTAAATGTGATTGCAATTCATCTTTAGAATTAAATTTTCCAGTACATTCAAACACATAATCAACACCATATTTTTTCCAATCAATATTTTCAATTTCATTGTATTGAGAGTATGAAATTATATTTTTATTAATTTTTATAGAATTTGAATTTGATTTTATATTAGCTTTAAAATTCCCGTGTATAGAGTCATATTTTAATAAATTCGCACAAATTTCAGCATTTGTTCTATTGTTAATATGTTTTATTAAAATTTTCCCCTCATAATTTTCAAAAATTGATCGAACAATCATTCTTCCAATTCTTCCCATTCCATTTATTCCAATTTTTATTGCCATTATTGGATGTATAATTTTATTTTTTTACAAATTTCTTTACTATTTAAACCAAAATAGTCATAAACCTTTTTATACGGTGCACTTTTTCCAAAATCTTCGATTGAAAAAGACAAGCCATTATTAATATATTTTTCCCATGCCATTCTTGATCCTGCTTCAATTGAAAAAACATTTTTCGTTTCTTTCAATATTTTATCTTTGTAAATATTACTCTGGGTATCAAATATTTCTTGGCAAGGCATAGATATTACTTTGGAATAGATTTTATATTTGGCCAATTTATGACAAGTTTCAATTGCAAGATTTACTTCTGAACCTGATGCAATTAAAGTTAAATTAATTTTTTTGTTTGTTCTTAATACCTCGTAAGCACCCTTCGAGCATTTATTTTTTAAACTAAAATTATTTCTTATAGGTTTTAAATTTTGCCTAGTTAGAGCTAGTATGCTTGGTGTTTTTTTACTGTTTAAAGCAATATCCCAGCATTCTATAGTCTCAGTTTGATCTGCAGGTCTTAAAACATTTAAATTAGGTATAGCTCTTAAAGCTGCAAGTTGTTCTATTGGTTGATGTGTTGGTCCATCCTCTCCTAAGCCAATAGAATCGTGCGTCATTACATATATCACCCTTTGCTTCATAATTGCAGAAAGTCTTATTGAGGGTTTGCAATAATCTGAAAATATTAAAAATGTTCCGCCATATGGTATTAAAAAACTATGAAGCGCTAATCCATTCATTATTCCACTCATCGCATGTTCTCTAACACCATAGTGAATGTAATTTCCATCAAAATTACTTGAGTTGATTATTTTGTGTAATTTGGTCTTTGTATTGTTGGATCCAGCCAAATCAGCCGAGCCTCCTATTAAATTATTTTTTGTTTTTAATATTGATAATAAAAATGCTTCAGAAGACTTTCTAGTCGCAACCGGTTGCGAATTTTTTATAGCAGATTTTTTTTGTTCTATGATTGAATTTTTGAAATTATTTATTGAATTGTAGTTCAAATACTTTTTATATTTTTTAAATTTTTTATTCCAATTTTTCTCTATTTTTTCACCTTTCCTTCCAATATTTCTCCACTCGTTCAAAATATTATTAGGAATTTGAAATGGTTTATATTTCCAATTTAAATTTTTCCTTACTAATTGAATTTCATCTACTCCCAAAGGACTTCCATGAGAAGAAGCTTTTCCACTCTTATTTGGAGATCCAAATCCTATTTTTGTTTTACATGATATAACTGTAGGCTTATTTGAGTTTTGGGATTTTCTTAAAGCATTATAAATCTGTTTAGTATTATGACCATCAATTAAAATATAATTCCATCCATAACTTTTAAACCTTTTTCCATAATTATCCGAAACTGCTAAACTTGTAGGTCCATCAATAGATATGGAATTGTTATCAAATAGCATTATTAAGTTTTTTAATTTTAAGTGACCTGCTAAACTCATTGCTTCATGGCTTATTCCCTCCATTAAGCAACCATCTCCAGCCAATACATAAGTTTTATGATTAATTATTTTTTCACTTAATTTCTTTTTTAAAACTTCTTCTGCTATGGCAAATCCAACTGAATTGGAAATACCTTGACCTAACGGACCAGTAGTTGTCTCTATACCAGAATTTGGGTGATATTCTGGATGACCAGCACAAATCGAATTTAATTGTCTAAATTTTTTAATATCATTTATAGAAATACTTTTATAACCAGTTAGATAAAGAAGAGAGTAAAGTAGCATTGAGCCATGTCCAGCGGATAATACGAATCTATCTCTATTAAGCCAATTAGGGTTTTTTGGATTAAATCTTAAAAAGTATTTAAATAAAATTGTTGCAACATCAGCCATACCCATTGGCATGCCAGGATGTCCAGAATTAGCGTTTTGTACTGCATCCATAGACAAAAAACGAATAGCGTTTGATAAATTTTTATCCTTATTATTCAAAAAGTATCCTATCTAGACTTCGGTGATTCAATTTATTAATATAGATATATATATGAAAAACATTGATGAAAAAGAAAAAAAATTAAATGATGTTCTAATAAAATTAAGAGGATTGAATAAAAATGATAATAGTGAAATAAAAGAATTAAGCATTTTGAAAGATCAAAAAAATCAATTAGAAATTGAAAAAAAACAAATTATTAAATCTCTTGAAATTTTAGAGGAGGAAAATTTAAAACTTAAAAATCAAGTAAATGAATTAAAAAAAGAAACATTAATTTCTAAACAAAAAGAAACTAGATTTAATGAAAAAATTGATGAATTAAATCAAGAAACAGATAATTTATTAGATGAAATAAATAAATGGCAAATGTAAATATCAAGTTTAATAATAAAGAATATTTGTTATCCTGTGAAGATGGCCAAGAAGAACACTTAGAGGAATTGTCATTAAATTTAAACAAAAAATTTAATAATCTTAAATATGAGCTTGGGAACATCGGTGAAAATAAATTATTATTGATTTCATCTATTAAAGTTATGGATGAGTATTATGAAACAAAAAAAAAGGTACAATTACAAAAAAAAGAACTTGAAGAGCTTAAAATTAAATTTAAAGAAATAAAGTCATTAGTTTATCAGTATAAAAACGATAAAGAAAATGAGATAAAACAATTAACCTTATCACAAGAGCAACTAATTAAAGATATTGATAATCACAAAATAAGTTACGAAAACTTAATCAATAAAGTTACAATAGAAATTGAAGATTTTGTAAAAAAAAATACTTTAAATTCTTAACTAAAATACTAATTGTGTCAAAAAACATTCTAAGAAAAAAAATTCTTAAATTGAGAAGGTCAAATTATATTGATATTAATTTAAATGATAACTTAATTAAAAAAATAAAGAAGAATGTAAATTTTACTAAAAATTCAATAATAGGAGGATATTACCCAATAAATTTTGAATTTAATTGTTTAGAGATTTTACAAAAATTTCTTTTAAAGAATTACATTGTTTCATTACCAATTATAAAAAAAAATTATCAAATGGATTTTTATAAGTGGAATATTTTTGATCCAATGATTATAAATTCATTTGGTATTCCAGAACCATTCAAGTCAAAAAAAGTACACCCAGATGTATTATTTGTACCGATTGTTGCATTTGATGAAAACAATCATCGAATAGGTTATGGAGGTGGCTTTTATGATAGATATATAGATAAAATTAATAAAATTAAAAATTGCTATACAATTGGTTTGGCTTTTTCAGACCAAAAAGTAAAAAAAATAAACTCAAATAAGTATGATAAAAAATTAGATTTTATCTTAACAGAAAAATTCATAAACAAATGAAAATTTTATTTTTAGGTGATATTGTTGGTGATCTGGGTTTTAAGGCGGTTAAAAATAATCTTCCCGAAATAGTAAAATCAAATAAAATTGATTTTGTATGCGTTAATGCAGAAAATGCTGCGTCTGAAGGTATGGGACTAACCGAAAATATTACTAGTGAGCTTTATAATATTGGAGTGGATGTCATAACAACTGGCAATCACGTTTGGGATAAAAAAGAAATCTTTGATCTAATTAAAGAAGAAAAAAAACTTTTAAGACCTCTGAATTTTGAAGGTGATATGCCTGGAAATGGTTTTTCGATTTTTAATTCAAAAAAAAACTTAAGAGTTGGAGTATTAAATTTGATTGGAAATGTTTTTATGAAAAAATCAAATAATGTTTTCCAAGTCGCATCAGAATTTATAGAGAAAAAAAAAATTAATAAAAATTATGATTTTTTAATTGTAGATTTCCATGCAGAAGCAACTAGTGAAAAAATGGCAATTGGAAAATTGTTTGATGGATTTGCAACTCTAGTTGTTGGCACTCATACACATGTGCCAACTAATGATGCACGTATTTTAAAAAAAGGTACAGCATATATTACAGATGCTGGGATGTGTGGTATTTACGACTCCGTTGTAGGCATGGATGCAAATAATTCAATTAATAAATTTTTAAAAAAAGAGTCCTTGAAGCATTTTCCAGCAAAAGGTCATGCAACACTTAGTGGAGTTATTGTTGAATGCAATTTGAGAAATGGGCTTGCAAAAAATATCAAGAGCTTGATACTTGGCGGTGATTTGCAACATATACGTTAATTATGGCTGGGCATTCTCATTGGGCAGGAATTAAACATAAAAAAGGAAAAGCTGATAAGCAAAGGTCTAAAATCTTTTCAAAGTTATCTAGAGAAATAACTGTTGCTGCAAAATTAGGTGACAAGAATCCAGATATGAACGCAAGATTAAGATCGGCAATTCAAGCAGCAAGATCAGCTAATATGCCAAAGGAAAATATTGAAAGAGCTATCGAAAAATCCTCTAATAACGACCAATCAAATTATGAAAATATTAGATATGAAGGTTTTGGTCCAAATAAGTCTGCTGTAATAGTTGAAGCTTTAACTGATAATAAGAATAGAACTGCATCTAATATTAGAACAATTTTTTCAAAAAATGGGGGTTCACTAGGGACACAAGGCTCTGCCTCTCATAACTTTAAAAGATTTGGTGTAATTAAGATTAATAAAAGCGAGATAGAGCAAGATAAAATTTTTGAATTGGCAATCGATTCCGGTGCCAATGATTGTATTTCAAATGAAAATTTCCATGAAATACATACTAATGCTGACGAAATTTATGATGTAAAAAAAAATTTTGAAAATTATATATTAAATTTTATATCCACTGAAATTGAATGGTTGCCTATCAATAAAGTATCCCTTAAAGGTGAAGATAGTAAAAATATGATAAAATTTTTAGAAATTCTTGAACAAGAAGACGATGTACAGAATATTTTTACAAATGTTATTTTTGAAAATTAAATGATTATAGTTGGAATTGATCCTGGAATATCTGGTGCAATATGCTTCTTCTCTAAGGGAGATGTTATTGATGTAATTGATATGCCTACAATGTTGGATGGAAATAAAAACAAAAAACAAGTTAACGGTCGACAAATATTTTATGAAATTTCTGAAGTAAAAAAAAATTTTTCGTTTGAAACTTTTAATGTTGTGGTTGAACATGTTACAGCAATGCCAGGACAAGGAGTAACAAGTATGTTTAATTTTGGACAATCTTTTGGAGTCATCAAAGGAATATGTTCAGCAATGGAAATGCCAATTTTTTATGTTAGACCCGTTAAATGGAAAAAGCATTTTAATTTATTAAATTCTGAGAAAGACTCCAGCAGAACTAAAGCAATTGAAATGTTTCCTAAAATTTCTCATAAATTATCAAGAAAAAAAGATAATAACAAAGCTGATGCAATTTTAATTGCGCAGTATTTTGAAAACACAAGAGAATACAAGGATTAATTGCATTTCATTATATTTATAAGTCAAATTAATGACATATTTTAATGTGAAAGGATTGAATGGAAGCAGATATTGCAACACAAAGTTTAGGTTTAGCAAGCAACACAGATTTTTCACTAATTAGTTTATTTTTAAGAGCAGACCTTATTGTTAAATCAGTAATAATTATTTTAATAATTTGCTCTGTCTATTCATGGGCAATCATATTTGAAAAAACAAGGATGTTTAAAAAAATTAACAAAAGTGCAGATGAATTTGAAGAAAAATTTTGGAAGTCAAAATCTGCAGAAACATTTTATAATAGCCTCCCATCTAATGTAGAAGATCCTATGGCTCAATTGTTTAAAAGCTCAATGCAAACTGTTATGAAAACTAGATCAAAATCAAACTTACCTGAAAGATTATCAAGTGTCTTGGAAGTAAATATTGAAAAACAAATGGTAATGGTTGAAAAGTATAATGGTTTTTTGGCAACAGTTGGATCAACAGCACCTTTTATAGGATTATTTGGAACGGTATGGGGAATTATGAATTCTTTTCAATCAATTGCCATTTCAAGAAATACAAGTTTAGCAATTGTAGCCC
>MDSW01093569.1_pt1 | contig 12970 bp, 12 predicted proteins | sample 811171 | NCBI WGS metagenome assembly MDSW01 (sample SAMN05326641, study PRJNA326480) | marine metagenome | isolation source: seawater | place: Atlantic Ocean: North West | collected 2012 | reverse complement strand
GCGAGTCTTGATCGTGGCACGCCACGACGCAGCGACTCGCGCCTTGCAGGACACGATTTGCGGTCTCCAACGCGGCGCTCGTATGAAACCTCAACAGGCCCTAGCACCGGGCGCACCCGCCGGCGTGCAAGACCGTTACACTGCGGCCTTTGACGTCATCGGATTTCGTTATGCCCCAAAAGGCGGCCTACAGCCCCTACATGCATTTCTCACGAGCGCAGTGGGCCGCGCTTCGCAACGCCGTGCCCATGACGCTCGAGGCCGACGAAATCGACACCCTGCGCGGCATCAACGAAGAGCTCTCAATGGCCGAGGTGGCCGAGATCTATCTGCCGCTGGCACGCCTTCTGGATCTGTATGCCAGCGCGCATCAACAGCGCTCGACCACGCTGGACCAGTTTCTGGGCAACCAGGCCCGCCGGCCGCCGTTCGTCATCGGCATCGCGGGCAGTGTGGCCGTGGGCAAATCGACCACCGCGCGCGTGCTCCAGGCGCTTCTGGATCGCTGGCCTACCTCGCGTCGGGTAGCGCTGGTGACGACCGATGGGTTCCTCTATCCCAACGCCACGCTGGACGAGCGCGGCCTGATGAGCCGCAAGGGCTTTCCCGAATCGTTCGATATCGCACGCCTTCTAAGCTTTGTCTCGGAGCTGAAAGCGGGTGCGCCCCGTCTCGAGGTGCCGCTGTATTCACACCTGATGTATGACGTCTTGAGTGATCGCTCTCAGATGGTCGACCAGCCGGATATCGTCATCCTGGAAGGCCTGAACGTACTGCAATCCGGCATGGACTACCCTCAGAACGCCGATCACGTCTTCGTTTCAGATTTTCTGGATTTCTCGATCTACGTCGATGCCGACATCGATCATCTGAACGCGTGGTTCTTGAACCGCTTCATGACGTTGCGTGAAAGCGTCTTTGCCGATCCCAACTCGTATTTCCACAAATACGCCGATCTATCGGACACCGAGGCCCAGGCCACGGCCAATCGCATCTGGCGCGATATCAACGAAAAGAATCTGGTCGATAACATCCTGCCCACTCGCGAGCGCGCCAGTCTGATTCTGACCAAAGGCGCCGAACACGCGGTCGAGCAGGTCATGTTGCGCAAGTAGCGCGACGTCGGCGCGGGGTACTCGCAGCGCTGGCGATCAGGATGAGCGCGACCCCGACCCATTGGTCGATCGCCAAACGCTCATCGAACAGCACGGCCGCCAGGAGGATGCCGACGACCGGCTCAACGGTGGCTACCACACCAGCGGTCGCCGCCGGCACGCTCGTTAGACCGCGGGTGAACAATACATAGGCCAGCAGCGTGCCGATCACGCTGATTCCGGCCAGCAGCCCGATCGTCGACCAGGAAGCGCTCGCCACGAGCCGTGCCACGGCGTGCCAGCTGGTCGGCCAGAACACGAGCATTACAGCGGCCAGCACGAACGACGAGGCCATCACCGCGCCGGGCGAGGCACGCCGCATCAGTCTGCGGCCCAGCACCGGGTACAGCGCGTACGCCGCACCCGCCGCCAGCCCCAGTAGCGCCCCGAGCGGCGACAAGGCGCCGGCGGCATCGAACACGCCGACGACGAGCAGCACGCCGGCCAAGGCCACCAGCGCCAATACGATCTGTCGAGTGGTAGGCCGCTCACCGAGCACCAGATAAGAAAACACGAGTGCCCAGATCGGCGCGCTGTAGAGCAATGTGACCGCCCGGGCGACGCCGATCTCGTGTATGGCAGCGAAAAAGCACAGGTTGTAGGCCACCACACCCAGTGCCGCATGAGCGATCGCCCAGCCGGGCTCACGGCGCCAGATCACCCGGGCAGCGCCCAACCACAGTCGCGCGGCGGCGATGAGAATCAGCGCACAGATACCGATACGAAGTGCGGCCACTTCACCGGCCGTAAAGCCGCCGGCATAAAGCGCACGCGCCATGGGCCCGAGACCGCCCCAGAGAGCAGCAGCGGCCATGACCTGGGCAATATCCGGCCAGCGGATTGGCGTCGGGCTAGACAAGTCAGCTCTCCATAGACTCGCATTACGAGCGGCAATTGTCGCAGTGCCGGCCCCCGCCTACATGGCACAAAGACGCCCCGTCATAGGGCTTTTCGGACCCGCTGGCGGTAGCGTTGCGGCGTGTCGCCGTAGCGGGCCATAAAGCGCTTGATGAAAGTCGATGCATCGCCGTAGCCGACCGCCTCGGCGATCAGACCGACACTTGCCGTACCGCTTGCCAGGCGCGCAGCGGCCTCGCTCAACCGCGCCTCTATCTGTACCTGCTTCGGGCTGCGTCCAAAGCGTGCCTTAAACGCGCGCTGGAACGCCCGGGTGGACAGATAGAGCGTATCGGCCAGGTCGGTGTTGGTCAGTTGTCCGGCGGTATCGGCACAGAGTCGGCGATAAATATCGTCGAGTCCGGCCTGTCGGGCGGTCCGTTTCGTATCGATCGACGACGATTCCAGTAGCTCCAAGGCCAAAGCGGCCGCCGATGGCGATTGCGCCAGGCGCTGGCTCCCCATCGGCGCTGTGGCAAGGAACGCGATATAGCCGGCTGCCTGTGCGTCGATCGCGCGGCTGGCCAGCGGTTCGGTAAAGAAGCGGCCGACCAGATCTGCTTTGCCGATATCCAGCACCACGAAACGCGCACTGGCATCCGCTTCGAAATCATGAACGGCGTGCGGGCCAATGAGCAGCGCGCGGTCCGGCGCGGCTTCAAATGAGCGTCCTTGAACATCCACGGCCATACGACCGGCTACCGGCAATATCGCCTGGGCGTAGCCGTGTAGGTGACGTTGAGGGCGCCCATCGTAACGACGCGTTGTGATTGTCGTTGACGCGTTCATGAAGAGGCTCGACTACGTGGCTACTTGGCCGTGCAGCATATCGCGACATTCTCCGAGCCGCGTCTGATCACTTCTTAACCAACAATCGCAAAGCCAAGCCTTGTCGGGGCTTACGCGGTATGCACACAACGTTATCCACAGTTGTTGTGGGTTATCGCAGACGCGCCTGCCCGGCCTGCGTGATGAAATCGCTGATGAAGCGGCTGGCTTCGTCGGCATGTCGAACACCCAGATGAATCTGTTTGGCGATACCGTGGTGTCCCAGGCCCAACGTCGCCAGCGCCAACCGCTCGCGATACTCGTCGGCCAGCCAGCGTGGCAGTGCGGCCACGCCGCGATTCGCGGCCACCATTTGAAGCATGATGTCGGTGGATTCCAGCGTCTTGTGCCGCCGCGGCATGACGCCGGCCGGGCGAAGCAGCTCGCTGAATATGTCCAAGCGCGAGGGCTCGACCGGATAAGTCAACAGCGTCTCTTCGGCGAGATCCTCTGCGGCAACCCAAGACCGGTCGACAAATCGGTGGTCGGCCGCGATAACCAATACCTGTTCATAGTCGAAGACCGGTGTGAACGTTACGCCGCGGCGCGCGATGGGATCGGGTGTAACGAGGATATCGATCTCGTGCTGGAACAGCGCAGCCATCCCGCCGAATTGAAACTGTCGAATCACGTCCAGATCCACGCATGGCCAGCGGTCCAGAAACGGTTCAACCACCCGCAGCAGCCAGCGATAACACGGATGACATTCCATGCCGATGCGCAACTCTCCCTGATCGCCGGCGGCAAAATCAGAAAGCGCATCGTCCAGGCGATCAAGCTGCGGAAGTAGCCGCTCGGCAGCCCCGCGTAGATGTTCACCGGCGGGGGTGAGCACCACGCGCCGCCCTTCGCGCCGCCAGATCTGGCTGCCGGCCTGAACTTCCAGGCGGCGAATGGCATGACTCAACGCAGACTGTGACAAATGTAATGAGCGCGCAGCAGCGGTCAGCGACCCCTCCCGCCCGAGCTGACGAATGATAGCCAGATGCGCACGTTCAATCACTGGACATATGACAAAAACAGATCGTTAGTTGAAAAAATATCGATATTTTTCATGCCGGGCAAACGTCACAGTACGAGGCGACATTCAAAGACCTTGAGTCAATCCATGGCACAGGCCAGCAATCTGGGATTTCCCCGTATCGGCGAACGCCGAGAACTCAAAAAAGCGACGGAGGCCTACTGGGCCGGGCAGCTCGAGCGCGAGGCGCTGCTCGCAACCGGCGCCGAACTGCGCTCTGCCAACTGGAACAAACAGCGCGCGGCCGGTATCGATGTCATCCCGTCGAATGATTTCTCGTTCTATGACGGCATGCTGGACATGGCCTGCCTGCTCGGCAATGTGCCCGCCCGCTTTGACTGGGACGGGGCAAACGCCGGAATCGATGTAGCGTTTTCGATGGCGCGCGGCACCGATAGCGCGATTGCCTGCGAGATGACCAAGTGGTTCGACACCAATTACCACTATCTGGTGCCGGAATTCAGCGCCGAAACGAGTTTCAAGCTGGCCGCTAGCAAGATATTCGACGAGTTCGTCGAGGCCCGGGATCAAGGTATTCATACCCGCCCGGTGCTTATCGGCCCGGCCACTTATCTCAGCCTGGGCAAAGTCACTGACCATTCGGGACTGGACAAGTTCTCGTTGGCCGGCGCCTTAACCGATGTCTATGTCGACGTGCTCGAACGGCTGGCCGAACTGGGCGCAGACTGGGTGCAGATCGACGAGCCAATCGGGGCGCTGGATCTCACCGATACACAACGCGCGGTCATCGAAACCGCCTATGCCCGGCTGGCTGCGGTCTCGGGCATCAAGATCATGCTGGCGAGCTATTTCGGCGAGCTGCGAGATAATACGGCGCTGTTCTTGGGCCTGCCGGTGGCCGGCCTGCACGTCGACGCCGTGCGCGGGCGCGACGAAGCCGCCGCGCTGGCGGCCGGCATCGGCGATCGACGCACGCTCTCGCTCGGCCTGGTGGACGGTCGCAATATCTGGAAGACCGACCTGGGCGCTGCCCGCGAGATCCTAGCCGCCTGCCAGGCGCATGTGACGAGCGAGCGGTTACAGATTGCGCCCTCCTGCTCGCTGCTGCACAGCCCGGTCACGCTGCGCCATGAAACCCAGCTGGCCCACGGACTCTGCGACTGGCTGGCCTTCGCTGAAGAAAAACTGGCTGAAATCGTGTTTCTGGCCCGCGCGGCGGATGGCGTAGTAGACAACGCCGTGGCCGCGGACAACCAGCGGGCCATGCATCACCGGGCCCGTTCGACGCTGATTCATAACGATCTCGTGCAGCGCCGCGTGGCCGCACTCACTGCCGCCGATTATCGACGGCGCTCGGCCTACCCGGAGCGCGCCCGTCAGCAGCAGGCCAAGCTCAAGCTGGCCGCGCTGCCGACCACCACGATCGGCTCGTTCCCGCAGACCCAAACGGTGCGCCAGACCCGCGCCGGCCACAAGAAAGGGCGCGTCTCGGATGCCGACTACGACGCATTTCTGGCCGCCGAAATCGATACGGCCGTGGCCATGCAGGAAGACATGGGCTTCGACATGCTGGTGCACGGCGAATTCGAACGAAACGACATGGTCGAATACTTCGGCGAGCAGCTGGAAGGCTATGCGTTCACCAAACTCGGCTGGGTGCAGTCCTACGGCTCGCGCTATGTGAAACCGCCCATCATCTACGGCGATGTCTCACGGCCCACCGCCATGACCGTAAAATGGTCAAAATATGCCCAGTCGCGCACGCGAAAGCCCATGAAAGGGATGCTCACCGGCCCGGTCACCATGGTGCAGTGGGCCTTCGTACGCGACGACCAGCCGCGCGCCGACACCGTCAAACAGGTGGCCCTGGCTATTCGCGATGAAATCTGCGACCTGGAAAAAGCCGGTCTGGCCGCGATTCAGTGTGACGAAGCCGCGTTTCGCGAAGGCCTGCCGCTGCGCCGAAGCGACTGGCCGGCCTATCTGGACTGGGCCACTGCTGCCTTTCGCCTGGCCGCCGGCGGCGTCGCCGACAGCACACAGATCCATACCCATATGTGCTACTCGGAGTTCAACGACATCATCGAAGCCATTGCGGCCATGGACGCCGACTGTATCTCGATCGAGACCTCACGCTCGCAGATGGAACTCCTGGACGCCTTTGCGGCATTTGCCTATCCCAACGAGATCGGGCCGGGCGTCTATGATATTCACAGCCCGCGGGTGCCCAGCGTGGATGAAATGGTCGAGCTGCTCGAAAAAGCGATCAACGTACTCCCGGTGGCCCGTCTTTGGGTCAACCCCGACTGCGGCTTGAAGACCCGCGGCTGGGCCGAGGTCAAACCCGCACTAGAGAACATGATAGAAGCCGCAGGGCGTATACGTGCTCGTTATGTCAGTGCAGCATAGTCGGGGGCGAGGATGACGGCTTAAGACGGCCGCCCTAATGCAGCGGCTCGTCTGCGCGGGATTGCGGCCCAGGCGCCCCGGTCTGCGAGGCATAGCGAACCAATGCGTTTCGCCGCACCTGGAACCGTTTCAGGAGCGGCGCAAGGTCTGCCTCAAACGCCGTATCCGCGTGCATCAATCGTGCGTGGGTAACGGCCTTGGGCCAGTGTCGCAGGCAATGAATCGCCAGCGGCTGTGCCGGGGCCATGCACTCGGCCGTTCGTAACAGCCGTTCGACCGGCCGCCAGAGCACCCGGCCCGCGGCCTCGGGCGCGCCCTGGGCTTGATGCACCGCCGCCAGATTACAGGCCGCGATGGTATAGGTCATCGGCGCCAGCAGCGCAGCCGGTGGACGGTTGTCGGCCAGCCCGAACAGCTGGTCGGCCTCGGCCAAGGCACCGGCATGTGCCTGTCTTGCGCCCTCGAAATCCTGGCGCTCGAAAGCCGCATGACCGCAATCGGTCAGCCAGCGCCAGGTCTCATCTAGCGATGGGTCATCGGCTGCCATGGCGCACCTCCCGAGAACGCGACACGGCGCCCTCGGCGGCGTCTTGCTGCGCCGCCCCGCCGACCGGCCGGCCCGACAGCGCCATGCGGCGCATGCGCAGGGCAGATACCCGCTGGCAGTACCAGGCCTGGGGCGCGGCCCAAGCACGCCATAGGTGGCGCCCGGGGCGCATCACCCGGGATTCATGTCTTCTCTTGATCACCATGGCCTTCCTCCTGACGGGATCGAGTGGGCGCTTCTAGGTCAGGCAGTACACGGCCCAGACATTCGCCCGACCCAAAATTAAGCTTTGGCTAATTTTGTATCTATAACGATAACTCTGTGTCAAGCCGGTGCATCACAGCGAATTCCAACGGCCGGCCGTACCGCGCATCGGCCGCGGCTGGGAAGACGCTTTGGCCGACCTGCTGCGCATAGCAATCATTCTTGTTTGCTATTCGCCTTCGTGCTACAAACTTAGCCAATGCTTATTTTGTGTCGCAAGACACCTCAAGCCGCGCGCCGGGCCATTACCCGTGCCGCGCGATACGAATAGACCGAGGGCTCTATGCAAACCGTACGATGTGTTCTGGCAGCGATTGTCTTAGCCGCCGTAGTGCCGGCCGCGCAGGCGGGCGATGACGCGCGCTTTAAGGTGGCCACCACCTTTACGATCCTGGCTGACATGACGCGCAACGTGGCCGGGGATCACGCCGAGGTGGTGTCCATCACCAAGCCGGGCGCCGAGATCCACGATTACGCCCCCACGCCGCAGGACATCGTAGGCGCCAGCGATGCCGATCTGATTCTCTATAACGGCTTCAACCTCGAGCGCTGGTTCGAGCAGTTTCTAGCGCATATCGGCGATGTGCCGTCTGCCACGCTGAGCAACGGCGTGGATCCCATGCCTATTGCCGCCGGCGACTACAAGGGCATAGCCAACCCGCACGCCTGGATGGGCCTCAGCGGCGCCGAGATCTACGTCAACAACATTCGCGATGCGCTGATCAAGCACGACCCAAACCACTCAGCCGACTACCGCGCCAACGCCAAGGCATACAAGAAAGCGATCCGCGACACGATCCGCCCGCTGCAGGCCGAGATCGAAGAGATTCCCGAGCAGCAGCGCTGGCTGGTGAGCTGTGAGGGTGCTTTCAGTTATCTGGCCCGGGACTTCAAGATGAAAGAGCTCTATCTCTGGCCGATCAACGCCGAGCAGACCGGTACGCCGCAACAGGTCCGAAAAGTGGTGGACGGCGTGAAGAAGAACGATATTCCTGCGGTGTTCTGTGAGAGCACCGTCAACACCGCCCCGGCACGCCAGGTCGCGCGTGACACCGGCGCCCACTATGGCGGCGTGCTCTACGTGGATTCGCTCTCGGCGGCCAGCGGCCCGGTGCCGACCTATCTGGACCTCTTGCGCGTGGACGCTGAGACCATCGCCCGCGGCCTGCACCAGAGCAACCCCTGATTTTATGGCCAACATGACCGCAGATGACGAAGCCCGCGCCGCGCAGGCCGGGCATGAACACGACGGCGGCGGCGACGGAATCACCGCCCGCCACGTGACGGTGACCTATCGCAACGGCCATACGGCGTTGTTCGATGCCAGCTTTACCACCCCGCGTGGCTCGATCGCCGCACTGGTGGGCGTCAACGGCGCCGGCAAGTCCACGTTCTTCAAGGCCATCATGGGCTTCGTACCGGTGGCCGAGGGCGAAATTCGCCTGCTGGGGCGCACGGTTAAGCAGGCGCTGGGCCAGAACATGGTGGCCTATGTGCCCCAGTCCGAGGACGTGGACTGGGCGTTTCCGGTGCTGGTGGAAGACGTGGTGATGATGGGCCGCTACGGCCATATGGGCTTTCTGCGTCGGCCCAAGCGCGCCGACCACGAGGCCGTGGACCAGGCGCTGGCCCGCGTGGGGATGAGCGACTTCCGCCACCGCCAGATCGGCGAGCTGTCCGGCGGCCAGCGCAAACGCGTGTTTCTGGCCCGCTCGCTGGCCCAGAACGGCCAGGTGATCCTGCTGGACGAGCCGTTCACCGGGGTGGATGTGAAGACCGAGGAACGTATCGTGGCGCTGCTGCGCGAGCTGCGCGAAGAAGGCCGCGTGATGCTGGTCTCGACGCACAACCTGGGCAGCGTGCCCGAGTTCTGTGATCAGACCGTCCTGGTAAAGAAGACGGTGCTGGCCTACGGGCCCACGGAAATCACCTTCACCCGCGACAACCTGGAGCGTGCCTTCGGCGGCGTGCTACGGCATTTCAATATCGGCGGCGACACGCTGCATGATGACGATGATCCCCGTCAGGTATCGATCATCACCGACGATGAGCGGCCGTTTGTCCACTACGGCGACCCGGCTGCCCGCGGCAGTCAGCAGGACGATGCGCCTCTGACCCGCCGGCCGGGCGAGCACTCCGCATGATCGACACCCTGATCGAGCCGTTCACCTACGGCTACATGCTCAACGCCATGTGGGTCTCGGCCCTGGTGGGCGGAGTCTGTGCTTTTCTGTCGTCTTATCTGATGCTCAAGGGCTGGTCCCTGATCGGCGATGCCCTGAGTCACTCGGTGGTGCCCGGCGTGGCCGGCGCGTTCGTGCTGGGCCTGCCTTTTTCGGTGGGCGCCTTCATAGCCGGCGGGCTGGCGGCCGGCGCGATGCTTTTCCTCAGCGAACGCTCGGGGCTGAAGATCGACGTCATCATCGGCATCATCTTCACCTCGTTCTTTGGTCTGGGCCTGTTCATCGTCTCGATCAACCCGATGTCGGTGAGTATTCAAACCATCGTCATGGGCAATATCCTAGCCATCACGCCCGAGGACACGCTGCAGCTGGCCCTCATCGGCTTCGTATCACTTGGGATTCTGCTGCTCAAGTGGAAAGACCTGATGGTGACGTTCTTTGACGAGAACCATGCCCGCTCGATCGGCCTGCGTCCGGATCTGCTCAAGCTGCTGTTCTTTGCCCTGCTCTCGGCGGCCATCGTGGCGGCCATGATCACTGTCGGCGCGTTTCTGGTCATCGCCATGGTAGTCACGCCGGGGGCCACCGCCTATCTGCTGTCTGACCGGTTTCCGCGGCTGGTGGTGCTGTCGATCGTGATCGGCACGGCCACCAGCTTCATCGGTGCCTATGTCAGTTATTTTCTCGACGGCGCCACGGGCGGCATTATTGTGTCGCTGCAGACGCTGATCTTTCTCAGTGCCTTCGTTTTCGCGCCAAAGCATGGCCTGCTGGCCAGCAAACGCAAGGCCGCAGCCGCACTGCGCGATCATCGCGCCCAGGCCGCGGCAGACAGAGATCGGGTCGAGGCCTCTGCCGGAGCTTCTCAATGAGTATTGACGCCCTGCTGTTGCCGTTTGATTTCTCGTTCATGCGCAACGCGTTCTGGATTGCGCTGTGTGTGGCCCCACCCACCGCGCTCTTGTCCTGTTTTCTGGTGCTGAAAGGCTGGGCGCTGATGGGGGACGGCACCAGCCATGCCACCCTGCCCGGCGTGGTGCTGGCCTGGCTGCTGGGCGCGCCGCTGATTGTGGGGGCGTTCGTGGCCGGCATGGCCTGTGTGCTGGCCACCGGCTATCTGTCGCAGAACAGCCGGGTCAAGCAGGACACGGTGCTGGGTGTGGTGTTTTCCGGCATGTTTGCGGTCGGCATCGTCATGTACACCTGGGTCCACACCAACGAGCATCTCAGTCATGTGCTGTTCGGCGATATGCTGGGCATCGGGCCCAAGGATCTGATCACCTCGGGCGTGATCGGGGCCGTCGTATCGGCAGTGCTAATTCTCAAGTGGAAGGATTTTCTGCTGCATGCCTTCGACCCGGCCCAGGCCAAGGCCGCCGGTCTCAACGTGTCCATGCTGCACTACACGCTCGTGGTCTGCCTCTCACTGACCATCGTGGCTACGCTGACCTCCGTAGGCCTGATCCTGGCGGTGGCGCTGCTGATCACGCCGGGCGCAATTGCCTATCTCACCACGCGCCGCTTCAGTCATATGTTGATGGTGGCCGTGGGCGTCTGTCTGCTGTCCATGCTGGGCGGGGCCTACGCCAGCTTCTTCATCGACAGCGCGACCGCGCCCACGGTGGTGCTGATGCTCTCGCTGGGCTTCGTGGTCGCGTTCATCTATCGGCTGAACGTGAATCGACGCAACTCGCGCCGCAAGGCAGAGCACGAGGTCGCCGCCTCCACGAGCCCGCTGCCCGCCGAGCGCGAGGCCAAAAAGCCGCCTCGTATCACGGCCTGAGCGAGAAACCACGGCCCATGACGCGCGCAGCACCCGCGCGCAGGCCATAAGACGTGTCATTCGCCGGCCTGTGGGGAGGCCGGCTTGTACGTGGAACTGTCATTCGGCGCTGTTTCGGGCGCCTAAGGGGGGGCTTTTGTCTCATTCTTTGATAACGGGTCGTCATTGCCATACCACACCGCAAGGCGGCGCTCGACGCTGGGTGGATCGTATTTCGCGCTGCGGCGCGGTCATCCTGGGGGTCTTGTCCGGTGGCACCGCCATGGCCCAGGTGGATGTCCCGGGCCGAGAGGTCGACGAAGCCGCCGGTATACGCACGCGTCTTGCCGAGTTCGGGCTGACCTTCGATGTGGACATCGTGGCGGATTATTCGATGGTTTTATCCGGGGGCGCGAATCCACGGGGTATCGCTGATCGGTTTCTGGCGCAGGCCGGTCTCACCCTGGACACCGACAAAGCCTTCGGCTGGCCCGGCGGACAATTCTTTATTACCTACCAGGGCTTTCACGGCGACGACGGCTCGCTGGATTCCGGCGATGTCCAGGTGTATTCCAATATCGACGCCATGCCCTTCGATGCGCTGTATTCGCTCTACTACGAGCAGCGCCTCGTCGACGAACAGTTCAGCATCAAGCTGGGCAAGATGGACGCGAACGCCGATTTCGCCTACGTGAACAACGGCGCGGCCTTCATCAATTCATCGCCGGGCTTTTCGCCCACAATTCTGTCGTTTCCCTCCTATCCCGACCCGTCAACGGCGGTCAACGTGTTCTGGCAGGACCGCCGCGGCCCCTATCTCGGCGCCGGGGTCTATGACGGCGCCACACAAGACGGCGTGGCCACAGGCACGCGCGGCCCGTCGACCTTCTTCGGCCCGCCCGATGCGACCTTTTATATCGCCGAGGCCGGCGCCGCGTATGAACTGCTGGGCCAGCCCGGTCGGCTGGGCGTGGGCGCCTGGCACCATACTGGCACCTTCGAGCGTTTCAACGCCACAGAGACCGACCATGCGAATGGCAGCTACATCGTGCTCGATCAGACGCTCTACAGCGCAGCCGGCTCGGTTCGCCAGTTGGACGGGTTTGCTCAGTACGGGCGGGCCGACGGCGCCGTCAGCCCGCTGACCGACCACGCAAGCGCCGGGGTGACGCTTTCTGCCCCCGCCACCGATCGGCCTGATGATGCCGTGGGGCTCATGGCTAGCTATGTCGCCTTCAGCGATGCCCCGGGGGCAGGCTTCCAGGCCGACTACGAGCTGGCCATCGAGGCGTTTTATGCCGTGTTGCTCGGCCGGGTCCTCCGGGTCAAGCCGGATCTGCAATACATCGCCAATCCGGGCGGCCAGGGCCTGGCCAATGCCACCGTGAGCACGCTGCGACTGGAAGCCTCTTTCTAGGCATAGGGCGCTGCGCGTCTTTTTATACGCCGTGCACAAGCCGATGCATCGCGGGTTTTACCGACAGCGGTGCTCGGTGGCGCCGGGGCCCTGTCGAGCGATGTGTTGATATTCGGGAGCTGTCTTCGAGGCGTTCGAATGCTCGCTTGAGTGCCCCGGTAGCCGATCCAACGGCTGTTCCCCGGGGAAGATTAGTCGCCGGCTGCGCCGGCTCACCCCTTCGGGGCGATACAGCTGCGCTGTATCGTGCGTCGGCGCTTGGCCCGTGTCGAACGACTTAATGATTGTCGGGCGTTCGAATCTTTGAGTCGTTAGACATAAAAAAGGCCCGTCCAGTTCTGGAGGGCCTTTTCTATTTGATGGTGCGCCCGGGAAGATTCGAACTCCCGACCTTGCGGTTCGTAGCCGCACGCTCTATCCAACTGAGCTACGGGCGCTATGCTCGTCTTGATTGTCTGGCGGAGAGGGAGGGATTCGAACCCTCGAAGAGGCTATAAACCCCTTACTCCCTTAGCAGGGGAGCGCCT
>MDSW01202276.1_pt1 | contig 12971 bp, 4 predicted proteins | sample 811171 | NCBI WGS metagenome assembly MDSW01 (sample SAMN05326641, study PRJNA326480) | marine metagenome | isolation source: seawater | place: Atlantic Ocean: North West | collected 2012 | reverse complement strand
TTGGATGGAGTCACCTCCAATAGCGAAAAATTTTGAATTGACGGAAATCTTCTCTAGTTTTAGAACTGCTTTCCATATACCTAACATCAATCTCTCGGCCTCTGAATTTGGTTCAACTATTTCTTCGATAGTTGAGGCATCAGATATATTCGGGAGAGACTTATAATCTACTTTGCCATTTGATGTTGTTGGCATTGTTTCAACAGCAATTATATGAGTTGGTACCATGTACGGTGGAAGTTTTTCTTCAAGATAGGTTTGTAGATCTAAATTATCAGCAGGCAATGATTTCGTATAGTATAAGCATAATACTTTTCTGTTGCTCGCATCATTTTTTGCTGTACAAACAGCACCATTGACTCCAGGGTGGTCACAGGCGGCTACCTCGATTTCTCCGGGTTCTATCCGGTACCCCCGTATTTTTAATTGATAATCAGTTCTACCAACAAAGTGAAGTACTCCAAACTTATCATAATATGCTTGATCTCCTGTGAGGTAGTACCTATATGGTGATGATACAAGTGGTATTTCCTCAATAAATCGATCCTTTGTTTTTTGAGGTTCGTTGAGGTATCCATTGGTGACCTGCGGCCCTGTCATGGCAAGTTGTCCAATAACATAAGGAGGACATATTTGATTAGAATGATTAAGAATATAAGCTTTCATGTTTGCTAGCGGCCGTCCCAATGGTGGTTTCTTTTTCAGATTCCAATTGACAGCAATCGTGTCGCCAATAGTCGTTTCTGTTGCACCATGTCCAGTAATAATCGTTCTCTTAGATCCCCATACTTCTGCAGTTGATGCAGGTAGTGCTTCACCTGCAGTTACCAGTACACTCAGCTTTGTTAATTGCCCAGAGCACATCGGATCAAGCACTTGAAGCACCGAGGGTGGAATACCTACATGAGTAATTTCATACGTCTTTAATAACCTAATAAGTTCATCTGGATTGCGCAAAAGGTCCTTTGATGTGAAATAAAGCTGACTTCCTGCGAGCAGTGCTCGAGTCTGTTCTCCAATACCTGCATCAAAATAAAACCCAAGTGTCGACAAGACACGTGAGCTTTTCACTAGCTTAAAGTGTTCAGAATGTGAATGAAATAGTGAGATTAAGTTGAAGTGTGTCACACAGACGCCTTTTGGCGTTCCAGTTGAGCCTGAGGTGAAACATATGTAGCAATTCGCTTCTGATTCAGACAAATCAGTGATTTCATTGATATCTGTTGTGTTTGAATTAAATTGATGCGTATTGATATTCAGTATCTGTTTTACATCTAAGTCTTGTTCGGCAGTGCTTTGATCACAAATCAGCAATGAAGCACTTGAGCCTTTAATAATGGATTGTTTTCGGGCTAAAGGTGCATTTGGATCTATTGGTACGAATGTCAGCCCAAGACTAGTGATAGCGAGGACAATCGAGATTTGGTGCGCACTTTTGGGTACACAAATACAAATATTGTTTGATGTTGATGTATCTTGCTTGTGCAGTATGGATATGTAGTGTTTTGTCAGTTTAAGAATATCATTGCGCGTCCAAGTTGCTTCATCATCAATTATACATGGGTGATGCGGATCTTCCTTTTCAAGTTGTAGAAACCTACTAACTAACGTATTTGATTTATATGGATTTTGACGACTTGTATTGTTCCAACTGTGAGCTACGCGGTTGAATTCTCGTGCGGGCAGCATCGATATTTTATCCATTCTCCTATTCGGCTGTCTTCCGAGCCTAGATAGAAGTGTATTGAACCTATGAGCCATCGCCTGCAAGACTGCAGGGGCAAATACTGATGCTCTTACATGATGAGTGATTTCTAAAGCATCATTGGATTCCCTCACAAGAAGAAGGTAGTCATAGTTAGCATGATCAGATGAAGAGTAAGTATGGGTTGATTTAGTTGAACTTGTGCCACCTCCATGCGAGCTAATTTCATGTACGATCATCGCTTGAAAAAGTGGTTGACCTAAATCATCTCGGTCTGGTGCTACATGTTTGACTATCTGATCGAATGGTACGTCGCTGTGCTTGAGAAGATCTCGAGAAAGATCATTGGTGGCTTGAAGAGCAATATTAAGTGTACTTTCTTCGTCAATGTCTAAGGGATACACTAGAAGATCTACGAAAAATCCAATAAGATTATTTAGCTTTTCATTTGTACGACCCGTAATCGGTGTCCCGATTGAAATGCGATTATCGTTTATATGCCTTGACAAAAATATACCGTATATAGTTATCAATAAATTAAACATAGAAGTTTTGTTGTCCGTTGCTATAGCTCTCAATCGATTTGTTATTCGACTCCCTACAGTACGAGAAGTACTTATAGCAATTTTAGGATCAAGATTCGTCTTGTTTGACGACCTAAAGAATGAACATGTTAATGGCCTATCGGAAAATTTTTCTTTCCAAAAATGTAGGCTTGACTCGAATTCCGATGATAATGACCAGTCATGTTGCCATATTGCATAATCTCGATAATCCAGAGATAGTTCGCTTAGCCCACTTGACCATTCAATATTCTTTTCGATATTTTCATAAATTGTCAGCAGTTCACTAAAAAATATTCTAACGGAGACGCCATCAGAGATGATGTGGTGTATTTTAAGTCCTAACGCACTTGAGTTATTGCCTTTGCAAAGATACACATAGAACAGTGGACCCGATGAAAGACTCCATTTGGGCCTATGAGAATTCATAGTAGCCTGTAGTTCTGAGGCAGGTTCATTACCATCATGGTTGGATACTTGTATTTCTGGATCTCTTGTCTGTTCGTCAATAACTTGATAAGGTTCACCTTCTTGCACCACAAACTTGGTTCGTAAGCTTGCATGTCTCTCTTGAAGCCTCTTTAACGCAGATTTGAGTACATCTAGTTTTAACAGTGAGGCTACACCTATTATATTTGAGATGATATATGTATCAATGCCTGGCGATAAAGAGTCAACTATCCAAAGTCTTTTTTGTGGCAACGATAATGGAGACAACTCTTCGTAGCTGGAAAGGTGTTCCAGCTTGCTTGATCCGTCATCCAGAATGTTGTCTATAGAAGCTGATAAGTCTTTTAGGTTTGGATTTGAGAATATTGTTTCTAGTGGAATCTGTTTGTCTAGTTCAGAGGAAACCGAAGACAATAGTCGTACTGCAAGCAGTGAATGACCACCTGCCTCAAAAAAATTCGCATCTAAATTGATTGAAGATGAGGATAAATATTTTTTTGCGTATTTGAGGACAATCTTTTCTGTCGGGTTAATCGAAATATCATCTTCAGTTTCACTTACACTTTGTCCGGCTTCTTTGACTATCCCTTCTAATTTTTTACGATCAATTTTGCCAGAGCTCAAATAAGGGAATTTGTCAAATACTTTCCAAATTGAAGGTACCATATACTGTGGCAACCTAGATTTTAGATGATCTCTTACTTCTTCTATATTTCCCTTTTCTTGAAGAATTGCTATCATAAGCGTGTCTTGATTGACAGTAGATACAGCACAATCAAGTACACTTGAATGACTCTTGGCTGTTATCTCAATTTCGTTAATATCTACTCTAAAACCTCGTAATTTTATCAGCGTATCGTTACGCCCCTGAACGACTAAACCTCCATGCTTTGTGAAGTATCCTCTATCACCGGTCTTCCAAAGTCTTTTATTTCGTCCATATAGCGTAGTCGATTCAAATGAATTCTTATTATTTTCTTGTCTTTGATAGCCTTCGGCAAGATGTTTTCCCGAAACATAAATATCTCCAGTAAGACCAAATGGAACAGGGTGTTTAAAGGGATCTAATATGTATATACTTGTATTAGGCATCGCTTGCCCAGCTGTAATACGGTCATTCTTTGTCAAATTATTAGGAACTTCAGCCAATGAGATATCCCATACTTCTGATGCACCATATAAGTTAAATAACCGTGCACTTGGTAGCAATTTGTAGAATCTTACTGCTAGATCAGGTGTTAATGGCTCACCAGTAGAAAACCATAATTGTACATTGTTTATTTCTCTGGGCTCTGATTCATATTCTTCTAATAGTAGGGCCAGCAGTGAAGGTACAAGCACTATCCTCCTAACACTTTTATCAGTTAGTTTTTTGAGCAAGGTTTGCGGATTTTTGCTTTCTTTTCCTGGCAGTACAATACACTTCGCCCCATGGATTAAGGGATAAAATAATTCCCAGTAAAAGTCTACAAACGAGCAAGATGTTTTTGATATAATGGATTCAGTTTCTTCTATTGGGAATTGATCTGATACTAAGCGAGATACAAGTACTTGGTGTGAAATTCTTATACCTTTAGGGTTGCCCGTTGAACCTGAGGTGTAAAGTATGTATGCTATATGTTTATTATCGAAAGAATATTTGTTCACCTCTGTTTTATTTCTCTCTGGTGATGCTGTATATATCTCATCAATTGTCAAGCTTTTTATTTTGACACCATTATCTATCTTTTTATCGGATATTATGTGGGTTGAATCAGCGTCTTCGATTATATATTTTATCCTTTCTTCGGGCGCTGTTTCGTCAATCGGCACGAATGTTGCCCCTAATTCTAATAGTGCTAGAATTAGAATTATTAGTTTAGGACTTTTTGCAACTGCAAGTACTACTATCGAATTTTTGTTTACGCCAATTTGCGTGAGGAGCCCTAATAGCTCTTGGCTTTTGGTCGCAACTTCCTCGTAATTGTATTTTTTATTTTCTTGCACGAGCGCTATATTAAGGGGTGTTTTCTTTGCTTGCTCGTAAAATAAGTCTTGAACCAGTGTTTTATCTTCGAATGGCACGCTATTTGTTTCAGATGCTTTTATATTTTTATCCTTATCCTCAGCGGTCAAGAGACTTAAATAGTCGTTGACTTTTAAAGTATTCATTTTTGAATATTCATTCACCAGTAACTTTATGAATTCTGTAAAACTTACTATCTGCTCTGAATCAAACAGCCTTTGATCGTAAGTTACTGTTAATTCAACTCCACTAATGTTCGACTCTAAATTGTAGTGTAGTGGAACACTTTGAGTGGCCATTGACGTTTCATCATTTTTCCGAAAATCCCTATCCTTCTTATTTTTATCGGGAATATTAGATGGTTCATTGGTCAAGTACATCTTGTTGTCAAGGATGCACCTAATTAACTCGGTCTGGTTGCTTAGCTCGCAAATCTCTCTTATTTCATTTATTGAAATAAATTGATTCTCTATGATTTCTAGCTGGTCAATATGTATCTTTTGCACGAAATCTTCCAGTGACTCATCATTCCTTATCTTTGTTCTTATTGGCAATGTATTCATAAACATTCCTACCATTTTTTCTGCTCCTTCGAGCTCATATGGTCTTCCGTTCAAAAGTAGACCGATTAGCAAGTCTCTAGATGAGCCATAGCGCGCTGACGCTAATGATATTGCCGATATAAATAGAGTACTAATCGTTACATTAAACTTCAGTGCTAGTTTTTCTAAGTTAGAGATTAATTCTTTATCAAATTGGGCTCTCCATTTATTAAACTGAGCCGGTTGTGATAGGATTGGCGCCCTTTTTTCACATGGTAGTGAGCTAGACTCATCTACACCCTCAAGATATTTTCTCCAGTATTCTTTATCAGTATTCTTGTCGCGTTTTTCCAGCCATTTTATGTATTCACTAAAGGGTTTGCGGTCAGGAAGATTTGGTATCGAAACACCATTCTTTCTTGCTTGATAAATTGAGGTTATTTCTTGTGCAATTATTGGGCTTGAGGTGCCATCTAAAAGTAGATGATGGTGTGTAAGTATTAGAAGTGATGTCTCTTCTGTGACTTTAATTACTGTAGGCCGAATTAAAGGTGCTTCTTTTAGGTTGAATGGTAATGACCTGTCTTCTCTCAAGAACTCTCGAAGCTTGATTTTCCGTTTGAATTCTGAGTTTTCCTCTGACCAGTTAATTTCCCTTATTTTGCATTCCACTTCTTTGTGTATGACTAGTGTTGCATTTGAACTCTCATTGTCTATTGATGATCTCAATATCTCATGCTTATTGGCTACTGCATTTATTGCATATTCCAGAGACTTTATGCATATATCTGTAAATTGAATAATTGGCTGGACGATGTACATCCCAGCCCCTGGTGCGCCTATTGAGTAAGCCAGCATTCCTTGCTGAAGCGGAGTTAAAGGTAGCTTTTCCACCTGCATTGCATTCGCTCTCCTGCAATGCTAACAGAATAATTTTTAGATGTTATAATATATTTATCAGTTGAAATTTTTCAATTTGTACCTAGTTCTTAAATTAGCTCTCTTTTCTCTCTTAGCCCTCCTCTCCTTGGCCCTTTACAGGGTTTCTGGGGCACGGGCTCGTTTATACGACTTCCGTCAGAGTCACCATGGTCATGAGACCCATTTTCCTCACTCGACTGTTGCCCGTTATCCAGGCCTAGTTTCCTTAGTTGAAGCTCACGAGTTTTATTCAGATAGCCTTAAGGGTCCCTCCACCTATTCTATCTTCATACCTCCTGCTTACGCTTCCTCCCTGGATCGGAATTTTCCAGTAATTTATTGGCTACATGGATCTAATGGAAGTGGACGCAGCTTGGAACCATTGGCTCACAAATTTCGGGATGCAATGCTTACAGGTCTAATGGAACAAAGCATTGTTGTTTTCCCTGAAAGTGAGAGGCTTTCTATGTGGGTTAACTCTAAGGATAACTCATACCCCTCTGAAGATATTGTTATTAATGATCTTATCCCCCATATTCAAGAGCGTTACCGTATTTCCCAGGATCGTTCTCAAACTTTCATAGCTGGTTTTAGTATGGGCGGTTATGGTGCCGCAAGAATCGGACTTAAGTTTAGAAATTTATTTGGTCACATTATTATGGTTGGTGCTGGTACTTTAGATGATTCTCTTGATGATACTCCTAGAGCGAATCAGCAGACCAAGCTTTCTGTTTTAAATGAAGTCTATGGAGGTTCTGACAGCTATTTTTATGAGCAAAGTCCTAGATTTGAAGCTTTCACTAACAAGCACAATACTTCCGCTTATCCTACTTCTATAACTATTATCGTCGGAGAAGAAGATGAAGTATATAGTCAAAATCTGAACTTCTCTGAGTTTCTCCTTCAACATGGTTATAATAATCGTTTTATTTCCCTGCCTGGTATTGGTCATAACCTCAGGGATTATCTTTTCTTTTCCCAGGACGCTTTATTTCATAATGTTTGGTAATGCATGATGCTTGTGGCTTGGTACTATTATTGAATTAATTTCTTGCTATTCGCTAATGATTGACACTATCCCTTGGCAGGAGGTTAAGAATGTAGGCATTAAAGGGTTTATCCGCAAGAACTTACCTGTTGTAATTACCGATATAGACGACTCTCTCCCTTTGATGACTTGGTCTTTAGAAAAGGCCATATCTCATTATGGTTCAGTCCAACTAAGAGTCTTGAAAGGAACCAGTCAGTACTTTTCCTACTCTGACAAAGTTGAGCGTGAAATAGTTTCAATGTCTCTCGAAGATTTTTATGACAAGGGCGTATTAAACCCTGGAATTGATGGCTATTTTTATACATTGGGTCGAAGCCCTATTAATCAATTCAGTGGCTTCTCAGATTATATGGTTCTTCCGAATTCTCTCTCTCAGTTTGTCTATGGATATTTAAGACGTCCTGAGGAGAACATCTGGATATCTCCTAAAGGCACTAGAACTGCCTTGCACTTTGATGCAGTTGAGAACCTTAATCTTCAGATCCAAGGTAGCAAAGACTTTTATCTTTTCCCACCAAAAATTAAAAATATGTCGCCTTATCCTTGGTTTTCCCAGGCCGCTTATGTCAGTAAGGTTGATCCTCGTAATTCTCCCGTCGACACTGACTTTCCACTCGATGCAGGTGTTCACGTTCACTTAGAACAAGGACAGATGCTTTATCTTCCCTATGGTTGGTGGCATCAAGTTGATACCACTGGTGTTCGAAACTTTAACGCCAATTTCTGGTGGTTTCCTCGTACCAAACTTATCACCCATTTTAGTCAGACACTACGTGGAGCAGCTGTACTGATTAATCGTATGGGTCAGCATCCCCACAAGCGTGCTCAAAAACTAAAAAAATAGCTTTCATAAATTTTGTGCTCTCAATTATTTGTACCTTATGATTCACTAGTTGACTCATGTCAGTTCATTGACTCATTGGAAATTCCCTCATTAACTCTCACTGTCGATGGTGGTTCTGTCCATCTTTACTTTGCTGTTATTCAGGCTCCCATACCAGTAAGTGGATTAAATGCAGCTTTTTCATTACTTAGCCAGCCTGAGCAACTTCGTTACCACTCATTCGAAGACTACTATCAAGGTATTAGCTTTCTTTTAGGCCGACAGTTAGCTAGATACGGCATCTCTAGATTACTCGGTTGTTCCAGTAGGTCTGTTTCCATTGAGCTTCATCCGCTTACTGGTAAGCCCTTGACACCACATACTTATTTCAATCTTTCACGCTCTGGTCCTTTCATTGCTTGTGCTGTATCCGCCAATCATAATTTAGGTATTGATATCGAGGTCATCAATACTGATGTAGATATTGCCTTGCTTAATTCCTATTTAAGTAATATCTTCTCTTCAACTGATATTGATTGGGATGATCAAATTCTTTCCCACCATTCTTTCTATAATCAATGGACCCGTGTTGAATCCCAGTTGAAGCTTTCCGGTGTCGGCTTGTCCGATCTTCATTCGAGCGCAATCGACTTCTCTATTTATCAATTAAACTTTGCCAACCCATTTTTGACTGGAAGTTTGTGTTTATCGTGAGTTTTATTTGCTCCATTATGCTCAATTCTTTCCCCTTCAATTTCTAATTTTTTAGTCTCTTACGCTAAGACCTCTTCTCTAAAAACCAATATCCCCTCTTCTTTGTTATATCCATGCACTTCAGTATTCTCTAGCTTTAGTAGCGTATTTATTATATCGGTTGTCACCACTTGGCCTGGCAATAATATTGGAAAACCCGGTGGGTATGGAGTAACAATCGAAGCGCTTACCAGTAAACGACCCCCTTCTATGTCTGATTGAAGTTTATCGTCTACTATTAAATATTTCACTGTTGATTTCCCCTTCGCAGCTTCCGCTGCACTACGGATATTACTTATATTATTTCCTGGTATTTTTTTTATGCAGAATTTAGGGTGAAATAATATTTGCTCCGTCAGCATCAAATTAGTGCTCTCTGTACTCTCTGTGGTCCGTAATCTATTAATCGAATTGGTTTGATTATGACCCTCTTCCGAATTGTCTTGTTTATTTTCTATTTCCTTCGCCATTGTCATTAGTGACTCAAGAAGATAAGTCACCATGCCTCTAGTAACCCCTATATGCATTATTATCAAAATCGTTGTCTTTGTGGTTTTGTTCACTTGAATATCGTATTGATCCATTAGAACTTTTTTTATGGCATTTCCATCCTTACCTGTTCTTTGTATATCTATTGTTACCCTTGTTGGGTCCAGTGAGAATTCATCTTTTTCCCAGGATTCATCTAGCTGACTCCAGTATTCATCTTCTTTTTTAATATCATAATTTATTGATCGTAATGCTTCTGGTATCATCTCGGTATGATCAAGTGGTTTAAAGTATTTACTGAGCATCTTATTGTCTATGATTAATTTTCTAAATAGAAATGATAATTCAAATGCTTTTTGAATTAGCTCGTATCCTTCAAGATGTACCTGTCTCCTCGCAATATCTAGTGAGGCTAATATCTGGTAATTCGGTGAAGTTGAAGTGTGTGATTGATATGAGCTTGTAATTTTTTGATCCAAATAAGTATCATAGCATTCATCTTGGATTTGTATCATCGAACCTTGTCGCAATGCAGTCAGCGTCTTGTGTGTTGATTGAGTGCTATATACTCTTACCTTCGCTGATGGATCAGGATAAAGTCTTCTACTTGCTTGTTGTTCTATTAATTTGCTATCCACGTCTTTTGGTCTTTGCTTCTCTTTCCATGAGCAGTAAAATTCTTCATATTCTTTGCTCATCAACTTTTGTTTTAGACGTCTGGCTACCGCCATTGCGGATCTTCGATTTGTTGTTGGTGCGAAGTTCCCATAGCCAAACCATGCTTCATCAACTATAAAAATCAGATCCTGTTTGATTGAAAGACATTCACACATTAATCTTTCCAGGTCATAGGCAATTCCATCGAAGGTTAAACTGGTTATTACTAAAGCCTTGACTCTATTTAGTGTATTCCACTCCTTGTGCCTTAGTAGTGTTTTTTTGATTTCTTCAATTGGTACCCCCCCATGTATCCCATATTCACCCACCTCATATGTCTTTAGAATTTCTATATTAAACCCTGACATTACTGCTGCATGATAGTGTGATTTGTGGTTATCTCCCGCCATTAATACTATATCGCTTGGTTCGGTTATCGCATTTAATACTATTTTATTTGATGTTGACGTCCCATTTGTAACAAACAAGCATTTGTTCGAGTCAAATGCCTTTGCTGCTAATTCTTGTGCTTTTAGCAGGCATCCTTTTGGTTTGTGTAATGAATCAAGCCCACCCGTGGTCGATGATGTTTCCGCTAGAAATAATCGTTCACCATAAAAATCTCCGTAGTCTCTGATCCAATGGGATTTGGAAATTGATTTACTCCGGCTTATTGGCAATGCATGAAATACTCCAGTTGGGCGTTGAGTATAACTTTCTAATGCATTAAAGAATGGTGTTTCATATCTTTGGTAAATACCTTTTAGTATAGACAGTCTCATCTCCGGATAGTCTTCTGATCCGAAGAAGCATCGAGCAAATCTCTCATGCAGATTTTCTGCGATGTACTCTACTGGTGATTCGCTTAAGTGATAAAGGCTTATTTCCGGCCTAATTGTATTTATCGTTTTCGCCAGCATGCTCACCCGCTCAGCACCACTTATGTCTGACAGTTCCTTTTTTGTGTACCCTGCTCTCTCGATAAATCTCCATGCTGCATCTAGCGAAGCATCGCCTTGCAGTGGAAATGTATACCGCAATACACAGCATTGAATATTGTAATTTAGAGAAATCGCAATGAGTGCATCAATCGCGTTGTCTACTACCACAACGTTGTATGTGAATTCATCATCGGGTGATGACTTGTTTAGGTGATGATTTATCAGTTCTTCTTTGCTTTCGAGATCCAAAGAGTCAACTACTAGTATTTCAAAATATGGTTTAGCTGGATTAGTTGAACATGCCTCTTCTATTCCAGCCAAGTAATTCTCTTGTTTATTAACTTTAAGTGCCGAGTGCCATTTTAATATCCAGTCTCTGTTTCTATAGTGGTCAGTAGAAATAAATCTTGCAAGTAGGCTTACATACTCTTTTAGCTCATTCCATTCGTTGTTTTGGTAGAGTTTTGTTATCCACTCAACTGCTGACGAGCCTGGAAAAGCCCAGTAACATTCAAGTATTTTTAATTCCTCAATTAGTTCTTTGAGTATTCTCAGTTCCTGGTCCTTTCCTCTTTGATTTACTTTGTCAAGCGCGCAGAGCTTGGTCGTCGATGATTTTACGCTGTTCCATAGGTCTTTTCTTTTTCTTGATGCACAAAAATATTTGTCCAGGCGTCGAGGGTCTTCCTGTTTTGCGCCCACCTGCTCGTTTTCCCGCTGCTCATATTTTACTCTTCATTCGCTTCTTAACTTCGAATTTCATCTAACTCACACATTCTTCTGTATTTTTGCCTTCCTTTTGTTTCTTTTTCATTTGTTCGACCATGCTTGATTTGATCTCTCCCTCGCTTGACCAGCGCCTTGTTTTTACTTTTTCTTTGAACTGATTGACCTTTTTGTTTTACCTCACTTCTTGCGCTCTTCGCGACTGCTTGCCAGCTTTGACCTTTAGATATTTCTTTTTTGCGATCTTCGCTTTTTATGGTTTTTCTTTTGTGCCCTCTTTTCGGGTATCCGTTGTTAATTCCTGATTCGGTCTTTTGCCTTAATGTCTTTGATCATCCTGATCTATTGTTCTTCTAGAACTTTTCTCTTCTTCAGGGTTTTCGATCCTTTCGACTTCGGTTTGAACCGCTCCTTTGGCTTCAAGTTTACCTTAATGCATTCTTTTCCTCTTGTTTCTTCGTGTCATGCCGCGTTAATCATCTTTTGACCTTCCGTTTCCTCTCTTCTGCTTATTGCCGCAACCCTTTCTGGAAGATTGTTAGTAATCGCTGTCTGCGACGCACATTCCCATGCAGCGAATTCCGTTGTTGTGCGTTCTTCGGCAGTGTTCGCAGAGAATTCGCTCCTCATCGGTGATCGTTCCATCTCGCATCTGATCGTTCCGTTCCTTAGATTTTTTTGTGATCGGTGCGGTCATGGCTTGAAGGCTAGTACCGACGATCATGGCTGAACGTTGTATGGATCCGTTGAACTCCATCGGTTTTGGTACCTGGGCCTGGGGCAACAAGGCCATTTGGGGGTACGACCCTATGCGTGACGATTCACGGCTTAGGGCCACTTTTCTCCAAGCGCTCAGTTCTGGACTCAACTTGATTGACACTGCGGATTCCTATGGAACGGGGAGCCTCGCTGGACGTAGCGAAGCCTTGCTTGGTGATTTCATTCATGATCTGCCCCCCATGCGCCGATCACAGTTGACGGTGGCTACTAAGCTTGCCCCATTCCCCTGGCGATGGGGGAGTCGTGGTTTTGATGCTGCTTTTGAAGCCAGTCGAGCGCGGCTCAAGGGGCAGCTTCGGCGGGTGCAGTTGCACTGGAGCACAGCGCGCTACGCACCTTGGCAGGAGACAGGCCTTCTTCATGGCTTGGCTGATCTTGTTCTTGCTGGCCGGGTTGAGGAGTTGGGCCTGTCCAACCTGGGCCCCCAACGCCTGCTGTTGGTCCATCGCCGTCTGTTGGAGCGGGGCGTTTTCCTGCGCAGCGTTCAGGTGCAGTGCTCGCTCTTGGCACCTGCGGATGATCAGCTGCGCGAGTTGATTGCTGTCAGCAGGGAGCTTGGCGTGGA
>MDSW01144765.1_pt1 | contig 12971 bp, 16 predicted proteins | sample 811171 | NCBI WGS metagenome assembly MDSW01 (sample SAMN05326641, study PRJNA326480) | marine metagenome | isolation source: seawater | place: Atlantic Ocean: North West | collected 2012 | reverse complement strand
TGCAAGAAATAGCCGAAGCAATTCAAATTGGAGCTAAAGCTTATTTAAATAGACAGTATAAAACAATTGCAGTTGTTGGGATTATTGTTTTAGCAATTGTAACCTATTTTTTTAGTTATCTAGTTGGTATTGGTTACTTTATTGGAGCTTTCTTATCAGGTGTTGCTGGTTATGTAGGAATGCTTATTTCTGTTAAAGCTAATGTTCGAACAGCTGAAGCAGCAAGACAAAGTTTACAATCTGGTTTAACTATCGCATTTAAATCAGGAGCTATTACAGGATTGCTTGTAGCTGGATTAGCTTTATTAGCAATTACATTTTATTACATCATATTAATAAATTTAAATGTAGATTATAGAGAAATTATAAATGCTTTGGTCGCTTTAGGTTTCGGAGCATCACTAATTTCTATTTTTGCAAGACTTGGAGGTGGAATTTTCACAAAGGGAGCTGATGTTGGAGCTGATCTTGTTGGTAAAGTTGAAGCGGGTATTCCAGAGGATGATCCAAGAAATCCTGCGGTAATTGCAGACAATGTGGGAGATAACGTTGGGGATTGTGCAGGTATGGCTGCAGATTTATTTGAAACTTATGCAGTTACAATAGTTGCAACAATGGTCCTTGCTTCTATTTTTTTCCCGTCACAACCTAACATGATGGTATATCCATTAGCTATTGGTGGCTCTTGTATTATCACCTCAATAATTGGCACTTGGTTTGTCAAACTTGGAAAAAGTAAAAATATTATGGGAGCCCTTTATAAAGGTTTTATAGTTACAGCAATAACATCATTATTAATTTTATACCCTGTAACTGATTCAATAGTTGGTTTTGATCAAACATACGCCGCAGAAAAGACAACAGGTTATAATGGTTTAGATCTTTATATTTGTGCTGTTATTGGTTTGGTAATTACTGGTTTGTTAATTTGGATAACTGAATATTATACAGGTACAAATTATAGACCCGTTCAATCTGTTGCTAAATCTTCGACAACTGGTCATGGCACAAACGTTATTCAAGGTTTAGCTATTTCAATGGAAGCAACTGCTGTACCAGCTCTTATAATTGTAGCTGGAATATTATACACTAACGAACTTGCAGGATTATTCGGAATAGCTATAGCAGTCACTTCTATGTTATCACTCGCTGGAATGGTCGTAGCCCTAGATGCATACGGACCAGTAACAGATAATGCTGGAGGAATAGCTGAAATGTCTAAACTTCCAAAAAATGTTAGAAAAACTACTGATGCTTTGGACGCGGTAGGTAATACAACAAAAGCAGTCACCAAAGGTTATGCTATTGGTTCAGCTGGATTAGGCGCATTAGTTTTATTTGCAGCCTATACTGAGGATATAAAATACTTTTCAATAGTTGAAGGCTCTGCTTTAGAAGGAGTCAATGTAACATTTGATTTATCGAATCCTTTTGTTGTAGCAGGATTGCTAATTGGTGGAATGCTTCCTTATTTATTTGGATCTATGGGAATGCAAGCTGTAGGAAGAGCAGGAGGCGCAGTTGTAATTGAGGTTAGAAGACAATTTAAAAAAATTCCAGGTATTATGAAGGGTAAAAGGAAACCTGATTATGGTCGACTAGTTGATTTACTAACGAAGGCTGCGATTAAGGAAATGATAATACCCTCACTTTTACCGGTTTTATCTCCTGTAATTCTTTACTTTGTAATTTTACAAATAGCAGGGATGGAAGCAGCTTTATCATCACTAGGTGCAATGTTATTAGGAGTTATAATTACCGGTCTTTTTGTTGCTGTATCAATGACAGCAGGGGGTGGTGCTTGGGACAATGCAAAAAAATATATTGAAGATGGAAATTTTGGCGGCAAAGGTTCAGACGCGCATAAATCTGCTGTAACAGGGGACACAGTAGGAGATCCTTATAAAGATACTGCCGGACCTGCAGTCAATCCAATGATAAAGATTACGAACATTGTCGCGTTGTTATTATTAGCCGTTATAGCGCACTAATTTCTTAAGTTTGTATTATTTTTTTCTACGGTACATTTTTTGCTTTATACTCTGCAAAAATGTGGAAACAAAACTTTTTTGAGAAAGATTATTTTCAGTTTCGTTATTGGAGAATTCTAGTTTTTTTATATCGTTTTTATTTAAAAAAGTTTTTTCAGTTAATATGCCGTATTTATCGAACTTTAAAACAAGTATATTGTTAGCCTTGAGAACAGTTTTACCTAAATTATGATATTCTCCTTTACTTAAAACTCTCTCAAAATATATCCATTCCTCATCGTCATTAATTGATTTAGTGTGAGGTTGCCCAATTAATTTAATTATATCATTTTTATTGCTAGTTTTAATAACTAGTTGTTTTGATCTATTTTCCAGAAATACAATACCATGGTTTTTATTAGGCTCTTGAAATTTACAATTTGTTAAAATAAGTAATATGATTACAATGAAAAATTTACAATGATATTTAAAACTAAAACGAACCATTCAATTTTATATAATACATTATTATCTTTATCTAGAAATATTTTTTTCTATAAAGATATAAGATTAAAAGATAATTTTGAAACCAGAATTTATTTAATGTTAATACATTTCTCAATAATGATGATAATATTTAAGAAAAAAGGCAAAAAATTTGATCAAAAAAATTACGATCACTTCTTCTATAATGTAGAAAATAATTTAAGAGAAAGTGGACTTGGTGATGTTTCAGTAAATAAAAAAATGAAAGATTTAAATAAGATTCTTTATGACATATTACTTAAAATTGAAGAGCCAAATAAAGAGATATTTAATTTAAATAAAAAATTAGTTTGTGTATATTTTAGTGAGTTTAATCAGTCTAAAGATGAAGAATTTAGTAAATTTGAAAGATATTTTGTAAAATTTTACAATTTTTGCTTTGAATTACCTCTTGATAATATGTTAAGAGAAGCAATAAATTTTAGGTGAATTATGGCTGTTCCAAAAAGAAAAACCTCTGTTTCAAAAAAAAAGATGAGAAGATCTCATCATAAAATTTCTTCAGCTAATATTGTTGAAGACAAAAAAAGTGGTGAATACAAGTTGTCTCATCATATTGATTTAAAATCTGGTTTTTACAACGGAAAAAAGATTTTAGACATTTAATTTTATCAATGAGTAAAAAAATAACTATTGCAATTGATGCAATGGGAGGAGAAAACTCTCCCCAAAAAACTGTCAAAGGTGTACATCTATTTTTAAAGAAAAATAGATCTCAAAATGATTTTATATTAAATCTTTTTGGCGACAAAAAAAAAATCAAACCAGAGTTAGAAAAATTAAGTATTCCTGATAATTTAGTCAAAATAATACATAGTGACTCAGTTGTATCAGATGAGGAGACTCCTTTAACAGCAATAAAAAATTCAAAAAATACTAGCATGTGGAATTGTTTACAGTCACAAATAAATGGTGATGCTGATATTAGTTTGTCGGCTGGTAATACTGGTGTCCTATTAGTTATATCAAGAATGATTTTGAAAATGATGAATGAAGTGAGCAAACCAGCTTTAGCCGGGTTGTGGCCAAACGAAAAAGGGATGAACGTAGTTTTAGATTTAGGCGCAAATATAGAATGTGATGAGAATAATTTAGTTGATTTTGCTGAACTAGGATCTGCTCTTTATAAATCATTATACCCTGAAGATAAACCATTAGTATCTTTATTAAATATTGGTTCTGAGGAAATTAAAGGTACTGAAACTTTAAAAAAAGCATTTAAAAAATTAAGTTATTTAAGTAATGAAAACAATTTTATATTTAAAGGCTACTTAGAGGGGAATAATATAATGAAAGGTGACTCTAATGTAATAATAACTGATGGTTTTACTGGCAATGTAGCATTAAAGACTGCTGAAGGAACAGCAAAGTTTATAACTGATAATTTAAAAAAATCCTTAACAAAAAATATTGTTACAAAACTTTCATTACTATTTTCATATTTTGCTCTTAAAAAATTTAAAGATAAATTAGATCCGCGAAAGTATAACGGCGCTATATTACTTGGACTAAACGGGCCAGTTGTAAAAAGTCATGGAGGCACAGACTCTATAGGATTTTATAATTCAATCAACCTGTGTTATAAAATTATAAAGGGAAATTTTATGCAACAAATTAAAAATAATTTATCTCATTTAAAGAGTGAAAAGAAATAATTTTACAAAAAACGATATATCTTTTATTTTAAAAAAAAAATTAGGTTACTCGAATACTTTATCAAAGAAATTGATTGATGATTTAATCCTTACTATTAGTGAAAATATAATAAATAAACAAATCACGCTAAAAAATGTTGGATCATTTAAGATATTGCAAAAAAAAGAACGTATTGGTCGAAATCCAAAAACAAATGATGTTTTTATTATCAAAAAAAGAAATTCAATAAGTTTTACTGTATCAAAAAATTTACTTAAAAAACTCAATAATTAATAATGCCTAAATTTATAAAAATCGGTGAATTAATAAAATTGCTTAATTCTTCTAAAGAGAGCAAAAAAAAAATTTCTAGTCATAATTTGCGATTTTGGGAAAAACAGTTTAAACAAATAAAACCTAAAAAAATCAATAATCAAAGATATTATTCTTCTAAACAAATAGATATTTTGAAGTTAATTATTTTTTTACTTAAAGAGAAGCGATTAACAATAAGTGGTGTCAAAAACGAGTTAAATTCAAATAATTATAAACTTGACGATTATAATTCACTTAGTTTAAAAGCAGATTATTATAGATTTAATTTAAAAAAAAAAAGTAAAAAAATATTGTACAAATTAAAAAGATTAAAAAAGTATGGCAAAAAAGACACATATTAAAGTAAGAATGGTTCCAGAAAGTAATCCAGATAGTAAATTTATTTATTATGCGAAAAAACCTACAAAAGGTGAAAAAGCTAAAAATAAATTAAAACTAAAAAAATATAATCCAAATACTAGAAAACATGAATTTTTCTTAGAAAAAAAACTTCCTCCACACAGCAAATAAACTATTTTTTTTTAAAATTTCTATACTCATAATCAATATAAGCTTTAATCATTGATTTCCAAATAGCACTTGTTATTAGTGGATCTATATTTTTCTTTCGAGATTTTTCATGAATATTTCTCAAAATAATCTTTATTCTTTTTTGATCAACAATATCTTTTTTGAATTTTTTATTTTTTAGAATTTGATTTACGAGTAATGTCCTTTGTTTGATAATATTCAGGAAGCTATTGTCAAGTTTATCAAGATTTTTTCTTATTTTGATTATTTTTTTATTCATAATAGCGACATTATAAGATTATTAATTTAATAAAATAAATATATATTAAATTACATGTTAAATCACGATAGTAAAATGAGTCATATTTTTGAAAATTGGCTTAAAATTAATTTATTACTTGTTTTTGGAATAATAATTGTAGGCGGACTAACTAGATTAACTAATTCAGGATTGTCTATCACTGAATGGGAATTGTTTAAAGGCATACTACCACCTCTCAATGAATTGGATTGGAATAAATATTTTCAATTATATAAACAAATACCTCAATATGAATTGATTAATCCAGGGATGTCCATGGAAGAATTTAAGATTATTTACTATTGGGAATACTTTCATAGAATATTTGCTAGAATAATTGGTATTTTTTTTTTAGTACCACTCGTTTATTTCCATTTTAGTAAAAAAATACATAAAAATTATATAGGAGTTTCATACCTAATTTTTGCACTAATATTAATTCAGGGTTCCGTTGGCTGGTATATGGTAAAAAGTGGTTTAACTCAAAATATTACAGTGAGTCACTACAGACTAGCTTTACACTTGACGTTAGCTTTTTTTATTATTTCAAGTATTTTTTGGTTGATAATAAATATTAAAGGTAACTCTTTTAAAAAATTTTTTAATTTTTCAAAAAAAACTTCACCCTACTTGTTTCTTATTTTTTTAATTTTTTCTCAGATAATTCTTGGTGCTTTTGTTTCAGGATTGGATGCAGGAAGATTATATCAGACCTGGCCTTTAATGGGTTATCAATATTTTCCTGATGACTTGGTTGTTAATAATTTAAGAATATTTTACGATTTTGATAATCATTCTTTAATACAATTCTATCATAGAAATTTAGCATATTTAATTATAATTTATTTTTTGTTTTTGAATTTCAATATTATTAAGAACAAAAATAAATACCTTTACAAACCATTATTCTTTGTAAATATTTTATTAGTTTTACAAGTTTTTTTGGGCATTTTAACTCTTATAAGTGGCTTAAATATTTTCTTAGCTTCTAGTCATCAAGTTTGCAGTGTAATTTTAGTTTTATGTACATTAAATCTATATTATTACAGCATTAAATAAATTGACTTTGAGAAATATAAAATGTATTTATCCCGAATTAATATGACGCCATTTATCAAAAAGAAAGAAATTAAGAAAGATTGGTATTTAATCAATGCCCAAGATTTAGCTGTTGGTAGACTTGCATCTTATATCTCAATTGTTTTAAGAGGAAAAAATAAAACTTCTTTTAACCCTCATATGGATAATGGTGATTTTGTAATTGTAACAAATACTGATAAAATTAAATTTACTGGAAAAAAATTTAAAGACAAAAAATATTTTAGACACACAAACCACCCAGGTGGTATTAAATTATCAAGCCCAACTAGCTTAAGAGAAAAAAATAAATCACATGAAATACTCAAACTTGCAGTTAAAAGAATGTTACCCGGAGGGCCTTTAGCAAAAAAACAGCTTACTAAACTAAAAATATATAATGGCGATAAGCATCCTCATGAAATGCAAAAACCAAAAATTATAGAATTTGGAAAAAAAAATATTAAAAATATCGTTAAATAATGGAAAACACTAATAGCACTTTAGGAAAAATTAAAAAAATAAAATTGGATTTTAAAGATAGTAAATATGCCACTGGAAGAAGAAAAAAATCAGTTGCTAAAGTTTGGGTTAAAAAGGGGTCAGGAAATATTCACGTTAATGGCTTAAAAATGAATGAATATTTTAAAAGACCGGTTCACCAAATTATCGTTACAAGACCTTTAGAAATTTCAGAAGTCGCCACCAGTTATGATGTTAAATGTTCGGTAAAGGGGGGCGGTCTCTCTGGTCAGGCAGGGGCTATTATTTTAGGAATTTCTAAGGCCTTAATTGCACATGACGAGAATCTAAAAAAGAGTTTAAAAAAGGACAAGCTGACGACAAGAGACTCTCGAGTCGTTGAAAGAAAAAAATACGGTCATAGAAAAGCAAGAAGAAGCTTTCAATTTTCAAAAAGATAATCATTTAAATTTATTTATTTTAAAACAATGCTATAAATTTATATGGCTGTTTTAAAAAAAATCAAAATTGCAATAATCGGGGCAACCGGATACACAGGTTTAGACTTAGTCTATTTATTATCAAATCACCCTAAAGTAAAAATAATGTACCTCTGTGCAACAAAAAATATAGGAAAAAAAATCACGTATTTTGATAAAAGAATAACTAAGAATTTGCCCAAGATATCAAAGATAAATAAAATAAATTGGAATAATTTAGATTTGGTTTTTTTATCCTTACCTAATGGTAAAGCTCAAGAAATGATTAAAAGAACATTTAATAAATATAAAAATATAAAATTTATAGATTTATCTGCTGACTTTAGAATTGAAGATAGTATCACATATAAAAAAAATTATAAAAAGCATCACAAAGCAAAAGAACTTATTAAAAAGTCACTTTATTCTATTAGCGAGTTCAATAAAAAAAAAATTAAAAATTATAGAATTATTGCAAATCCAGGATGTTATCCGACTTCAATTCAATTACCTTTAATACCTTTAATTAAAAAAAAACTTATCATTACTGAAAATATAACAATAGACTCTAAATCAGGTTATTCTGGAGCTGGAAAAAATTTTGAAAAAAAATTTAATTATAAATTTTTATATGATTCTACTTACGCTTATAATACGAAAAACCACAGACATATTTCGGAAATAGATCAAGAATTCAAAAAATATTCAAAAAAAAAGATATTATTCTCGTTTAATCCTCATATAGTTCCTACATTTAGAGGGATACTATCATCTATTTATTTAAAAATACCAAAAAATATCAGCGTTAAAAGAATAAGAAATGAATTGGTTAACTTTTACAAAGATTCTTATTTTGTTAAAATTTTAAAGATAAATTCTCAAATTGGGACAGGCAATGTAATAAATACAAATTATTGCGAAATATCTGTATGTGAAACAAGAGTAAAAAACAAAATTATAATCTTTTCAGCAATTGATAATTTAATAAAAGGCGCTGCAGGACAAGCAGTACAAAATATGAATTTGATGAATAATTTGAAAGAAAATCAAGGATTTAAATGAAAAAGATAATTTTTACTTTATTCATGTTTTTCCTAGTAGGATGTTCTCAAACAGGTAATAGAACTGTTTTAATTTGTGGAGATCATATTTGCATAAATAAAAGTGAAGCTGAAAATTATTTTAAAGAAAATTTATCTATCGAAGTTCAAGTTTTAAATAAAACAAATGATGATAAAATTGATCTAGTTGAATTAAACCTTAAAAACACTCAAGATAAATCAAAAAAAATTACTTTAATCAGAAAGGAAAATACAAATAAGGAAATTAAATCTTTGTCAAGAAAAGAAATCAAAACAATAAAAGAAAAACTAAAAAAGAACAAGAAATTAAATAATAATAAAATTCTTAAAGAAGAAAAAGAATTTACACAAAAAATAAAAAAAGGATCAAAAATAAATAAATTTGATAATAAAGCAGAAATTTATGATGTTTGCAAAATTTTAGAGCAATGTAATATTGATGAAATTTCCAAATATTTAATTAAACAAAGTAAAAATAAAGATTACCCTGATATAACTGTTAGAGAATAAAGATGAAAAAATTAAATATAGCTATTATAGGATTAGGTAATATAGGTAGCTATCTATATAAATATTTAAATAAAAATAAAAGGTTATTATCCAAAAAAAATAACTGTATTCCAAATATTCTATTTGTGTCTGCAAAAAATAAAAAAAGAAAAAGGGGATTTTCAATAAAAAAAAATCAATGGTTGAATAACTATTTAGAAGCTACTAAAAATAAAAAAGTAGATTTGATTGTAGAATTGATAGGCGGAGCCGAGGGACCTGCCAAAAAATTAGTTTTTAATGCACTTAAAAATAAAAAACATGTTGTAACTGCAAACAAGGCATTAATTGCCAAATACGGTGACCAGTTATCAAAAATAGCAGAAAAAAACAAAGTAAATTTGGAATTCGAAGCTTCAGTTTGTGGCGGAGTTCCGGTTATTAGATCTATAAAAGAGGGATTAATAGCTAATAAAATTTTTAAGATCCAAGGAATTTTAAATGGAACTTCAAATTACATTTTAACAATGATGGACAAAGAAAATAAGAATTTTAAGGAGGTTTTGGTTAAAGCTAAGAGCCTTGGGTATGCTGAGTCAAATCCATCATCTGATTTAAACGGTGAAGATGTTGCAGCAAAATTAAAAATTTTAACGTCTTTATGTTTTAATTCTTTTCTTAATAAAAATATACATGTAGAGGGCATAAATAGTATTGATAAAGAAGATATAAATAACGCACACAGGCTAGGTTATAAGATTAAATTATTGGGTTATTCAGAACTAATTAATAATTGTATTTATCAAAGAGTACACCCAACTCTTATTAAAAAAAGTTCATATGTTGCAAGTATAGATGGAGTAATTAATGCAGTTATAATTGACGGTAAACCTGTTGGAAGAAGTATAATTCAAGGTGAGGGCGCCGGACCTTCAGCTACTACATCTGCTCTTGTTTCGGACATTTCATCAATATTAAGAGGTAACGTAAAATTTCCGTTTTCTATATCAAATAGTGAGAGAAAAATATTAAAATTCGGTGATATTGATAATAGAAATTTTTCAGCTTACCTACGTTTTGAAGTTTTAGATAAATCTGGTGTACTGTCAGACATTACAAATATTTTTTCAAAAAACAAGGTTTCAATAAAAAGATTAATACAAAATCCTAAAAAGAATAAAGGAACTTCATCTATAATTATAATTACACATAGTTCAAAAGATAAATCTTTAAATCGAATAATAAAAATAATAGGTAAAAAAAATTATTTAATAAAAAAACCTAAATTAATCCGAATTGACTCTTGATAAAAAATGTCCATAGACAAAAAATTTTTAAATTTATTTATTAAATCTACTGAAAAAGCTGCAATAGGGGCATCAAAACATATTGGTAAAAAAGACAAGATAGCTGCAGACAAGGGGGCAGTAGATCCCATGAGGAGAGAATTAAATAAAATTAATATGGAGGGAACTATTGTAATCGGTGAGGGAGAGTTAGACGAGGCCCCAATGCTTTATATCGGTGAAAAACTTGGAACACTTAATGGTCCTAAATTTGATATAGCTGTAGATCCTTTAGAAGGAACAAAATTTACTGCAAATAATCAACCAAATGCATTTTCAGTAATAGCTGTAGCTGAAAAAGGTAATTTTCTTTCTGCTCCAGACACTTATATGGAAAAGATTGCTATTGGTTCAAATTTACCCAAAAATTTATTAGATATTGATAATGGAGTAGAAAAAAATATTAAATTATTAGCTGAAGCTAAAAATAAAAAGATTTCTGATATAAATGCTTGCGTTTTAAAAAGACCAAGACATAAGCATATTATCGAAATTTTTAAAAAATTAGAAATAAAAATTAATTATATATCTGACGGTGATATTGCTGGTGTCTTAAGTGTTATTGGGGAGAACCCTTCCAACGATATTTATTATAGTACTGGTGGTGGCCCAGAAGGAGTTTTGGCCGCTGCGGCACTATCTTGTTTTGATGGTCAAATACAAGGAAGATTAGTGTTAAATGATGAAGAGAAAATTAGAGCAAAAAAATTGGGAATAAAGGATTTTAAAAAAAAATATAATATAGATGATATGGTTAAAGGAGATGTAATTTTTTGCGCAACTGGTGTAACTACAGGTGATTTAGTAGAGGGTGTAAAAGATCTTGGCAACGAATACGAAGTAACAACTTTTGCTCTTCATAAAAGTAAAAAAATTAATAAGGTCATTTCAAATATTTATAATAAATGAACCTAGTTTCAGTAAGTAACAAAAATTGGATTTTAAGAAAATATAATCAAGAAGATGCAACATTTTATAAAGATAATTTTCTTCTTGATGAAATAACTTCAAAACTTTTATCTATTAGAGGAATTAAAAAAGAAGATGTTAAAAGTTTTTTAAACCCTTTAATCAAAAATTTTTTACCAAATCCAAATATTTTGAATGATATGGAAAAATCATCATTAAGGATATCAAACGCAATTAATAAAGCCGAAAAAATTGGTATTTTAGGTGATTATGATGTAGATGGCGCATCTGCAACAGCGTTGCTAGGCAATTATCTTTCTAATTTGAATATAAAATTTGATATTCATATTCCTGATAGAAAAAAAGAAGGCTATGGACCATCAATTGATGCATTTAAAAATTTTTTAAAAAAAGATATTAAACTGATTTTTACTGTTGATTGTGGCACATTATCATTTGATGCTATCGATTTTGCGAAAAAAAATGATATTGATGTAATAATTTTAGATCATCATCAATCAGAAATAAATTTACCTAATGCTTATTCAGTAATAAATCCAAATAGATTAGACGATAAGTCAAATTTAAAATATTTATGTGCTGCAGGTGTTACATTCATGTTTTTAGTGGCAGTAAATAGAAAATTAAGAGAATTAAATTGGTTTAATCAAAAAAAAATTATTGAACCAAATTTGATTGAATATTTGGATCTAGTTGCTCTTGGAACTATTTGTGATGTGGTGCCCTTGATAGGATTAAATAGAGCCATAGTTTATCAAGGGTTAAAAATTTTAAAAACAAAAAAAAATCTAGGGCTTAAGACTTTATTAGATATTTCTGGTATCGAGGCCCATCCAAATGTTTATCATGTTGGTTATCTATTGGGTCCTAGAATAAATGCTGGCGGCAGAGTAGGTAAATCATCACATGGCGCTAATCTTTTATTAAATAATAACCCAAAAGATGTTTTTAGACTAGCATCTGAACTTGATCAATTTAACACAGAGAGAAAAACTTTAGAAAATCATGTAATTGATAAAATTTATAAAGAAATAAAAATAAATCATAATGATCCTGTAATCATCATAAGTGGAAAAAATTTACACGAAGGTGTTATAGGTATTGCTGCAGCTCGTATAAAAGACAAGTTTAATAAACCTGTGATTATTATATCCTTAGATAATAAAATCGGTAAAGCATCTGCAAGATCTGTTGTTGGTTTTGATATAGGTTCTATTATCATAGCTGCAACACAGAAAAAAATTTTACTTAAGGGAGGTGGTCATAAGATGGCTGGAGGATTTACTATAAAACAAGAAAACATAGGTAAGTTTAAGGAATTTGTTTTTAAAAAATTTGAAATGTTAAATTTAGAAACAATTATTAAAAGCCCTTTGTATTTAGATAGCGTAATTGCTTCTACTGCCTTAAACATAGAATTTTATAAAAAAATAAACATGCTTGCCCCTTTTGGTTCAGGAAACCCAGAGCCAAAATTCATGATTGAAAACTTAAAATCAGTAAATTCAAAAATTATAAAAGATAAACATATTAAATCTGTTCTTTTGTCACAGAATGGATCTACTTTTAAAAGTATTGCATTTAATTCTATAGATAGCGAAATAGGAGCTTATTTGCTCAAAAATGATAACAAATTATTTAACATAGCAGGTAAATTATCATTAAATGAGTGGAGAGGACAAAAAAATGTAGAGTTTATTATCGATGATATTTCTGTTAATAAGACAATCAAAAATACGGTCCCATCGTCTATCGGTTAGGACAGTTGGTTTTCATCCAACAAAGAGGGGTTCGATTCCCCTTGGGAC
>MDSW01155386.1_pt1 | contig 12975 bp, 17 predicted proteins | sample 811171 | NCBI WGS metagenome assembly MDSW01 (sample SAMN05326641, study PRJNA326480) | marine metagenome | isolation source: seawater | place: Atlantic Ocean: North West | collected 2012 | reverse complement strand
ATTCCAGCACCACATAAGAGTTTTGTAGAATTTTTTGCAGATTTTACACTATCAACTGCTTTTGTAATAAGTTGAGGTCTTTCAGTTGATATTGCCCTACCCGTACCAATTAATTCTGGTGGTTCTATCGCAATAAATGTAGGATTTAATTTTGCATATTTTTTTGACTCATTAACATTTTTCACACAGAGTACTGTTTTTAATTTTAGACGTTTTAATCGTTTAATCAGATTTTTGATTTCTTTTTCAGGTATTCTATGCTCACTATGATTGATCAACGAACCATTAATTTTTGATTTTTTGACAATTTCTGGAATCATAAATCCAGTTGTACTTCCAATTTTTTTATCATCAAGATGTTGTGCAAGAACAATTACATTGAATTTTACTATCAATGGAATTAGGTGGTGTGGTGGTGCTATTGCAATTGGAATTTTATATTTTTTTGATATTTTCTGTGAGATTTTTGCCAGTTTGATGATTTTATCTCCTGAAATCTCATCATAATTTTTACAGTTTATGATAAACATTACTTCTCAATTGGTTTGTATTTTCTCTCATATTTTAATTTCATACCAAGAACTGTCATCGTAAGAAACATTGCTGCAACATTAACACCCATTACATATACATCATCAATTTCAATTCCATAAACTAGCCATAATACAGCACCAGCAAAGATACAAACCATTAGATATGAAGAAACATCGTTTAATCTCTTTGTCTTATATCCTTTAATTATTTGTGGAACCCATCCAGATAGGATTAGAATCCCTGCTAGAATTCCTACAATGCCTAAAGTAAAATCATCAAGATACATGTCTATCTAATTCCAAAAGAATTGGTCTAATCCAGTTTGTTTTGGCTTTCCTAATATGGTATCAAAATCCAAGTCCATAGATGATGTAATTTGTTCTAATACACTTTCCATAAATTCCATGTATTTTGATGAGTCTATCTCTGATTGTTTTGCCATTTCAACAGGCTTTACACCAGGTTTGTTTAGGATTTTAACATAAGAAATAATGTCACCTTTTTTAATTTCACGTATTGTTTCAAGCTGTTTTGCAGCACGTATGTGTTGTGGTACAGTTTTTACATATTCGGCAGGTGCTTTGCTTATCATTACATTGAATGCCAGATCTGTTAATGGGATATCTTTTTCTTGGACCTTCTTTGCATAGCCAGCAATTTTTTTAGTTATCTGATTTTTAGCATGATCAAAGTCATCTTTGTTTTGTACTTTGGCTAATATGTCAAGCAGTTCGTAGAATAACGTTTTGATGAATTTTGGTGTATGTGATTTTTTTCCAGTGAGACCTTTTACGTCTGCTTTTCCATCTTTGGTTACTCCAAGATAATTCTTTTTTCTATTACTTAGTACAACATAACGAAATTCTTTATCAACTTCCAGCTCTACATTATGATCATCTTTTGCTCTAGTTATTAAGAAATCTATCTGTTCTTTAGTTAGGTTTTTTACAAAAATAGAATCCGTGTCACCATATAGAACATCAATTCCAGATTCTTTACATTTTTCGATTGTATCTAGAATGATATGTCTTCCCATACCCGTGGTAGATTCTGCTGCAGGTAGGAAATAAAGTGGAAATATTTCAGCACCCATTACCCCATAACTTGCATTAAGTATAACCTTCAAAGCCTGAGTAACAACTGTGTATAGTTGTTTGTCTTCTTCAGTGATATCTTTCTTTCTGGCCTGATTTTTGTAATAATTGACACGAAGATCTCTTAGTGAACCAATAATTAATGATGTAAGACCATTCTTCTTGGTACATGCCCAATGATTAGTTTGTGGTATCATGTTTTTCTTGCATTCTTCATGTGGACAACGTACGGTTTCATATGATAAGTTGTTAACCTTGATAATACTTGGATATAGACTTGCAAAATCTAATACTATGACATCAAAATGAATTCCTTCAATTGGTTCAACTACCATTCCACCACGATATTTCTTATCTTTGATTACAGCATCGTTGGCTACACCAATTGATTTATTGTCGAGTTCTGCGCGTCGAGGAATAAGTAAGTTGTTTTTTCTATGTTCATAGTACATCAAACTTCTAATCCATTGTGATACACCCATTCTTGCGATATCATCTATTGGCATTCTTGCTATTCTTGTAATAACAATTAGTAGATTCATCAGTAAATCATTATTGAAACTAGTCAGTTTGTATGTCAATCTAGCATCATTTTGACAATATTTTGCTAGTTTGTAGTATGTCATGTCACCAATTTCTTCATCATGACCAATTTTTTCCTCACCTAAAATGCCCTTACAAACACTGTTGAGCGAGAAATCTGTGTATTTCTGTCCAAATGCATAGATTTGGAATGCTCTATTTGAAAATGTTCGATAAAGATCAAGATGAACTCCTCTCTGTAGTGTAGCTGAATCTCGCATCATGTAAAATGGGTTCCTCGTTCTGCTAACTCCAAGCCTGTTTGCTCTATTGTAAAGATATGGAAGATCGAAACCATCACCGTTGTATGTGAGTAGCACAGGGTATTCCTCTACTAAATCAAAAGTTTCTTCAATTAGTTCTTTTTCACTATCAAAAAATTTCAATTCAATTTTTGGATCCAAGTCATTCTCACCATCTTGAATTCCTTCCCTTTTTAACACAAGAATTTTCTTTAAACCATCACTCCCTTCAAATCCTACTGCAGTAACTTTTTTTTCTGCCAACTTTGGATCTGGTATTCTGCCAATTTCAGATTCGACTTCTATATCAAGACTTAATCGTTTAATGCTTGGAATAGGTTGGTTGAGAAGCTGTGCCCAATCAGACACTGCATCTTGGAATTCTTTTGTATCAGCCATTCCTGAATTTGACAATTTATCCCACAGTAGTGTTTTCAATGCAAGTTTGGTGTCATCAGTTAGTTCCGAATCGTCAGCTACAATTTTGTCATCAACAATTTTGTAGTATTTACCAACAATTAATTTAGCATCGTATAGGTAGTTTTCATAATATTTTATATCAGATTCCCAGGCTTCAATTTCATTTCTAATACTTTTTCCAGTCTGCGTCCCACCTATTGCCAGTGGATCATCAACAATAATTTTTGAAACTGAGATAAATTTATCATTAAGTGTATCTCGTTTTGTTACCTCTTCAATCTTCAAGACATCCTGTCTCTCTGAAAGGAAGTCAAGTTCATCACGTGTAAGCTTCGAATAACAGTATGGTTTATGACCGGTTTTGTCTGTCCATAAGTAGATTTTTTGTGACTTGGGCTCGTAGAATTTCAATACTGCCTTCTTTTTCTGACTGTGATATGTTGCAGAAATTAGAATTGAACTTGGTAAGTTGGCAACTTCTTCAAATTGTAGTGTAGAACGTTGTGATTGCATTTTTAGTCAGTTGTGGATAATAACATCTTTGCCCATTGTTCAATTTTATTTTTATTTAGTATTTCAATCTCAACCCCAGCTTCTTTGATTAAATCATAGTTAGTTTCAGGGTATTCGTCAAGGCAGATAAATTTCTTAATTCCAATAGTTATAGCCATTTTTGTACACTCTAAACAAGGTACAAATGTTGAATAAAGTATTGCACCTTGTGTACCAGCCTCAATTCCAAGTATTGCACAGTGCATTATCGCATTTGCCTCTGCATGGTTGCAGATACATCTGTCAAGCGCTTCACCCGACTTTATATTACCTTCCATTCTATCTGTACATCTTTTACATCCACCCTCATAGCAATTTTTTATTCCAGGTGGTGTTCCATTATAGCCAGTGGCTAATTGTCGATGATCCCTTGCAATTACAGCTCCAACTTTTCTTGTAATACAGTTAGAGCGGAGTTTTGCCAATTCTGCTTGTAACATGAAATATTCATCCCAAGAGGGTCTTGTGAATTGCTCACTCATAGAAAATATCTAACTATCTTCAATATAACACTGACACTAGAAACAATACAAGTTAAACAAATAGACAACATATTGCTATTAGAAAGCATAAAAGACTTCGATCAGTAATTTTTCTTATGTCACAAGATTACATATCCCACAAATTCATCAAGCCAAACTCAATCGAGTCGAGGCAGTATCAGATGTCACTTGCCAAAGACGCATCAAATCAGAATTCTCTTGTTGTATTACCAACAGGTCTTGGAAAAACCACAATTGCATTACAGGTTATTGTCGATTATTTGTCAAAGGCAAAAGGTGGTGTGTTATTTCTGGCTCCCACACGAGTTTTAGTAAATCAGCATTATGAGTTTCTCAAAGAAAATGTGTTGCTTGATGATATTGGAATTATAACAGGAGAAGATCTGATTGCTAAAAGGAAAAAACTTTGGATAAACAGCATAATTTGTGCAACACCAGAAATTACAAGAAATGACCTAAAGAGGCAAATTGTATCTCCTGACCAATTTAGCCTAGTAATATTTGATGAAGCACATAGGGCGATAGGAGACTATGCATACACTGCAATTGCTAATAGTTTCTCAGAAAATGTGCGATTTTTAGCAATGACGGCAACACTGCCAAGTGAAAAACAAAAAGCAGAAGAAATTATAAAATCATTACGCATACAATCAATATTACAAAAGACAGATGAAAGTCCAGATGTTAAGCCGTATATCCAAGAAACAAAAACAGAATGGATTAATGTGAATCTTCCATTAGAAATGAAAGCGATTCAGACATGTCTCAGACTTGCATTAGACGAAAGATATACGCAACTCCGAAAAAATGGAATACATGTATCAAAAGATAACAAATCACTTTCAGCACTGTTACGGATAAGGCAGTATGTTCTTACTCAAAATCGTAGATCAGCAAAGCCATTATTCACTGCAATTAGAATTACTTATGCACTAAACATACTTGAAGCACATGGTGTTACGTCATTTCTTAATTTCTGTGACAGAACACAGAAAAAGAAAGGTGCTGGAGTGAAGGAGCTTTTTGAAATAGACCCAAACTTTACACGTGCAGTGCAATTAGCAAAAATTGCACAATCAAAAGGCATAGAGCATTCAAAGATTCCTAAACTTCAAGATATCATATCTAGTGTTAAAGATAAGGCACTAATTTTTACCAGTTATCGTGATTCTGTAAAAGTCATAAATGAAAAATTAATTGGTATGGGAATAAAATCAGAAATTTTAATTGGAAAAGCAGGTGAAACTGGGCTTAAACAGAAAAAGCAAATTGAAACCGTCCAACGATTTCGTGATGGTGAAACCAAGGTTTTAGTTGCAACTCGTGTAGGAGAGGAAGGACTTGATGTATCAGAAGTTAATTTGGTAGTTTTTTATGATAATGTGCCAAGCTCAATTAGATTTATCCAGAGAAAAGGACGAACCGGCAGAAAAATGGCAGGGCGTCTTGTTGTTTTAATTGCAAAAGACACAATTGATGAGGTGTATTACTGGATTGGTAAAAGAAAAATTACATCTGCTAATGCAATGGGCAACACTCTATCAAAAAAACTTGAAAAAAACACTTCGGAATCAATGGACGAATTTCTTTAAATTATGAAAATCGTTTGATAATATGATATCCAAATTGTGTTTTTACAGGCTCAGAAACTTGACCAATTTCTAGTTTGAATGCAACTTCCTCAAATGGCTTTACCATCATCCCTCTTGAGAAATAACCAAGATTTCCGTCTCTTTTTGCACTACCAGAGTCGATTGAATTCTCCTTTGCAAGCCTTCCAAACTTTTCACCATTTTTAATTTTTTCAAGAATCTGTATTGCATGACTTTGTTTTTCAACTAAAATGTGTGAGCATTTGATTTTGTTTGCCATTCTATTTACTCAAAAATTCTTTCACGAATTTGTGGAACAAGCTTGTATGCCATGTCACGTACCTTCATCTGATCTTGTGGCGTTGGATTTCCCTGTCCTTGCTGCATTTTCATTTGTGCAAGTGCAGCCACACCAAGTCCTAGAATTTGACCCATGATTAGTCCAAAGACAAATTCCTTGGAATCTTTGATTTTTAGAATTTCGTTACTTGCCTCTATTTCTTTGAAATATGCATCCTTCTGACTAATTGCAAGTTCAACTGTTTGGTTAATCATTGCTTGAAGTTCTTCTTCGGCTCCCATAAACCATTATCATGCAATCGATAAATAAATGATATGCAAGATCAGGATATGTTTTAATTAACCAATTTTACTCTCATTGTATTGTTCACCTATTTTACAATCAAGAGTGCAAATGAGGCTTTACCAGGTGTAATAGAAAAATTCAATAATCTGAAGAAACAAAAAAATGAAATCATAAAAGCAGAGCAAGAACTTCAAATAATAATGTCATCATCAGATAACTTTGAAAAATATATCACACATAAACAAAAACTAAACTCTGCAATGACAAAGTTTTATCAATTGATTGAAGAACTTGAAGCAACAGGCGTTTCACTAAAAGGTTTGGACCAAGGATTGCTTGATTTCCCTTCAAAGCGTTTTGATGAAGATGTTTGGCTTTGCTGGAAGGATGGTGAAACAGAAATTAAGTTTTGGCATGATATGAATTCTGGGTTTAATGGAAGAAAACCAATTAGTATAAGTGATGAATCACTTGTTTAGAATAGTTCTTTTATTTTTTTTCTAGATATAATTATTATATGATTCAAAATGTATTCGTATATGATATCTTATTGGCTTCGAGCAATTCGAGTTAAATTTCTGTTAGCATCAGTGATAGCAGTTTCTTTAGGACTTTCTATAACATGGTGGAATTCCGGCGGAATTGATATATTTCAGGCTATACTTACAATGGCTGGTGTTGTGGCACTTCATGCAAGTGTTGATCTTCTAAACGACTATTGGGATTTTAAACGAGGAATAGATACAAAGACAAAACGTACTTCAATGAGTGGAGGCACAGGTGTTTTGCCAGAAGGCTTACTAAAACCAAAAAGTGTTTACAATGCTGGAATCTTATTTTTAATCATAGGTGGTCTTATTGGTGGCTACTTTGTTATGTTGCACGGTGTTGTAATTGGGGCTATTCTTGCATTTGCAATAGTTTCAATTTACTTTTATTCGACAAAAATTGTTAATTGGGGATTAGCAGAAGTATTTGTTGCAGTCAAAGGAACTTTGATTGTAATGGGAACATATTACATACAAAATTCTGATCTTACTGATATTTCTATTCTGAGTGGAATAGTTGTTGGTATTTTATCATCATTGGTTTTATTCGTGACATCATTTCCAGATCATGATGCTGACAAGGAAAAAGGTAGAAGAACTTTGGTAATATTATTTGGAAAACGAAATGCAGTATCAATTTACTATATTTTTCCAATCGTCTCATATAGTGTGATTTTAGGATGTGTAGTAATGTCCATCATTCCACTGTTTTGTCTTATCTCATTTGCAGCTGTACCAGTTGCAATAAATTCAATAAAAAAATTGAAATCATCAGTTTCAGATAATGATAAAGTCATTCCAGCAATGAGATCAACATTGATGTTTAGTAGGTTAGCAGGTACATTGTTTGTTATAGGATTTTTGATAGGTTATTAGATAATAGTATAATAAAAATACAGTATAGTTTGTTCATTATTAATGATTAGTGGCTTTGCAACATCTAAAGGAACAAAAACATTTACAGAAAAACATGGTTCTATACCAGATAGAAACTTCAATGTATTTGAGGAATTAAGCCTGTCAAACGTTGGAATTGGCACTTATCTTGGAAATCCAGATTCTGAAACTGATTCTGAAGTTAGACAAGCAGTGAAAAAATCTATAATGTCAGGAGTAAATGTGATTGATACTGCAATTAATTATCGTGCACAAAAGGCAGAACGTTCAGTAGGGAAAGCAATTACTGAACTAATAGAGGAAAATAAAATCTCAAGAGATGAAGTTTTCATTTCTACAAAAAATGGTTATGTTACTAATGATGGAGATATTGTAGAAGATCTTATGCAGTATGTAATGCGTGAACTTGGAAAACCAGGAATTGTGAAAGAAGGTGACATTTCAGCCGGTTACCATTGCATGACAATACCATACCTTGAAGATCAGCTAAATAGAAGTATCAAAAATTTGGGTTTAGAATGTATTGATTTGATGTATTTACATAATGCAGTAGAAGGTCACCCTGAATTATCAAATGATGAATTTTTAGAAAAACTTACTTCTGTCATAGAATTTTATGAAGAAAAACGAAAAGAAGGAAAAATTCGTTTTTATGGAATGGCAACATGGGAGTGTTTCCGTGTAGACATAGACAACAAAATGTTTCTATCATTGGAGAAAGTTGTTGAGACTGCAAAAGATATTGGTGGCGCAAATCATGGATTACGATTTATACAATTACCATATAATTTTCATTTTGATCAAGCATACATGAAAAAAAATCAATTGTACGAACAAAAACAAGTTTCAGTTTTAGAATGTGCGCAAAGATTAGGAGTTGGTGTGTTTACAAGCGTTCCATTAATGCAAGGAAGATTATTGGAATGGGTAAAAAACTCTCAATTATTTTCAAATTTTTCTCCACCTGTAGGTGCTTTACAGTTTGTTAGATCAACACCTGGTGTGTTAGCTCCGTTAATTGGACAAAAAAGTGATGCACATGTAACTGAGAATTTGGAGATTATGAAAATTCCACCTTTTTCTGAGAATGAATTTCAGGAAACTGTAAAAAAATTAGTTACATAGAATCTTCCTTAGAGATAAATACGCGTAATTTAGTAATGAATTATGTCAGTTACTGATCCTGTATGTGGTCTAGAATTTGATGAAAGTTTGGCCATAGTTCACGAGTTCAAAGATAAAAAATATTATTTTTGTTGTAACGGTTGTAGAAAGATCTTTATCAAAAAGCCGCGGAAATACAAAAATTAAATAGGAAACTTTCCACACATTCTACAAAACTTAGAATTTTCACCAATTTCTGTACCACAGTCAGGGCAAATGTTTTGAATTGAGTTAGTTTTTACTGGGGCATCAAACTCTTCTCTGAATATTTCATAATAGTGGAGTGACTCTTTACTCCTAATTATTACTCCATCGTCTTTTTTTATTTTCTCAGTTTTTTTGGAAAAAATGTCATCACTAACAATACTTTCAAAGAGTTTTGTAAGTTCAACAGTTCCTGCGCCATTTTGCATTGGGGACTTTTCCCTCCAAATAATACTTTTTGGTAAGTATTTTTCAAAGGTTTCCCTTAAAATCCACTTCCCAAAAATTTTTTCATTTTTATTATTAACTTTCATTGATACAGGAAGTGAATCTGCAAAATCTATTACACGATTGTCCAAAAAAGGTGTTTCAACTTCTATATCAAATGTTTTTGCAATTTCTTGAGAAGAGAAGTGCATTATTTTTTTAATCCGTTTTAGTTCATCTTTAATTTCTTCTTTGGGTTTTTTCAAAAGAAAATTATATCCTGCAAAAATTTCATCCGCGCCGTCACCTGTTAGAACAGTTTTTACATTCTTTTTGTGTAATGCATCTAGTGACAAATACATCACAATAGAATTTCTGATTTCAATATCATTGTAATTTTTTAGTATTTTTATAGTATTTTTGATTCCATCTAGAATCTGCTCTGTGGTTACATAGCAGATCTCTAGTGGTATATTCAGATGTTTTGATATTATTTGTGAATATGTTAGATCTGTACCAAGAAAATCTTTGGTGATAATTGCAAGAGAATTTGTATCTCTATTTTTTATGAAATGCCCAATTATACTACTGTCCAAGCCACCTGATAATGAAATCCAGTTTGATTTACATTCTGAGATCACTTCCTCTAATATGGAGTAGGTTCTTGTTTGTGCCTCGTTCATGTATTTATAAAATATTAAAATTCACTTAAATTTTGTTTTTTGATTAACTTGTTAAGGTAAGCTAATTTGCTAACAATTTAAATCTGATAACAATTAGTTTGATGTAATGTTATTACCAGCAGAAATTGAATCAAAAACTCTAATTCCTGCATTACGTGCAATTTTGGCAAAAACATTAGCTGAAAAACATAAAATCAGAGAAGACGAAATTTCCAAAATGCTTGGTGTAACACAGGCTGCAGTTAGTAATTACATCCGTGGTACTAGAGGTGATCCTGAATTAATCAAAAAACTTCTTACAGAGAACCAAGTATCTGAAATGATTTATGAAATCAGTGATGATTTATCATCTGACAGAGCATATTCTCCATCAAGTCTTTCAAAATTCATCGGTCTTTGTAATTATATAAAATCCAGTCTTTTGATTTGTGATATTCATCATAATTTGGAGTCAGACATAGATGAAGCAGTTTGTAAAGAATGCGAGAATATGTTACTGAAAGGACCTGGCAGTGTCTATTAACTTTTCAATAAAATTATCTTAATATTAGAAATCATACCATCGTCTTCTGATATTTCACTATCTAGTAAAATATCAGAAATTTTGGAGTTACCCTTTAGCATATTCTCAGTAATTATATTTGCAATGGCAACAGCATTTGGAATTGTGTCACCACTTGCTTTAAGAATTAATTTATTTGTTAATGAAAATTTTGACAGTATGTCTATGGCAGTTTTCATAACTGGATCATTATTGACAATTAATTCATTTTCTTTTTCCGATTCACTATCTGTGATCGATCCAGTTTGATGTGCTTCTTGTTCACTCACTAATTTTTTGAAACAAAATCATCTTTTAAATAAAATGGACGATTGGTTCATTTATTCAAAGTTAAACAGTGGTATATTTTGAAAATCACCGTTTGGTTGAACTCTTCTAATAGTAATTGGAATAACTCTCTGATCTAATTCCTCCATTGCTATTTGCAATGATGTTGTTGCATTTTTTGGTATGTCAATAAATGGTGGTGCACCTAATGATAATTGTAATGCACGTGCTCCCATTATTCTGGCTTTCTCAAATCGTGTTAATGTTGGAGGACCCATGAGAATTTTATTTTCACTCTCTAATTCTTCTGGCGTGTGTTCATGATCTTTGTCTATAATTTCACGTTCACGTATTTCATCACATATTTTATCTAAATCTTGCATTTCTTTTTCGGATAGTTCTTTGGTTGATTCTATGATTTTTCTATAATTTTCAATTGCTTTTAGCAAGCTTGTATCAGCAGTAAAGTCTTCCTCAGGATCAGGTATTTCAGAATCAGGGCTTTTTTCTTCTACAATTTCTTTTGGCGGATCTTGTCCCTTTGAGATATTTTTATTTTTTGAATCTGACAAGTAAATAATATCAAAAATGCCATTATATAATCCAAGCAATTACCCAAAGAATGAGTGAAATATCCGTTTCTAAATTCAATCTAATTTTAGAAACAAGTGATAATCAAATTATAAAATGTGAGCTAAAACGCCATCTTTCCCCAAAAACTGTTGGCAAGATACAACGTGCATTACCCATTCAGGGAAACGCCCATCTTTTAGGAAAAAGCGCAATTTATTTTGAATCCTCAATTGAATCTGGAATAGAGCGTAAAAAAAATATATTCAACAAAGGTGACATAGCATTTTTACCAGTTGGAAAAATGATTTGTTTTTTTTATTCTGATTCTAAAGTTGGAAAGACAATGACATTGATAGGCAAAATAACTGATGGCATAGAAAAATTATCTGTTGTTAATTCTGGGAGTGAACTAAAGCTTTATTGTGAAACTGGAACATAGATATGGTGGCCACTAAATCCGCCTACCCTTTTTACGACTCCATTTTTATATGATTTCATAAGAAATGCATTAGCAGTTGAAATTTTCACGTTTGTTTGCCTTGCAAGGTCATGCACTGTTATCACTTTTGAATTTTGAATGATTTTTGTTGCATTTTCTTCGTTAATCATTACATCAACTTCCTTTTTCTCTGTAGTAGGTTTTTTGTCTTTTTTTGGTTTACCATCTTTTCCTTTCTGTGGTTTGTCTTTTGATGATACGGATTTGTTTTTGTTTGCCATGTATTTTTTGATAGTGAGCCATTTATAAACGAACAAAAAATTTAGTGTTTTCAACTTTATTAATACTAGAAAAAAATACATTTCATGGGAATTGTTGGAAAGGGAGCTAGATGTAATGTCAGTGGCTGTGAAAATGATGCAGTTCGTTCTTTAAACACAGGAAAAGTTGAGGATGCGGGATTAAGTGTTTCATCAAGTGGGAAAAAAACTGCATTATGTAAAGAGCATTATAAAGAATGGAAGAAAGAGACTAAAGGCGATAGAGACTTAGAGCGTGCTCGTTATGATCGATTCTAGAATCCTTATTCAGGTTTACATGACGTCATTGTATAGATTTGCTCAGAAATTTTGTCTAATGCTTCATTACTTTCTGCAACATCGATTTGTTGTTTAACACTTGAAAGTAAGTTTCTTTCAAATGAATTCAAAGTTATAGAACCACCACCAACTGTATTTTGAGACATACATCTGTCAATCTCTTCAAGTATCTGAGCTTTCTTTCCAGATAAATTATCAGTTACACCGTCAAGTTCTATTGAAACATCAACCTGACTAAAGATATAGGCAGAAGTAGAAAATCCTACTATGACAACAGTTGCCAGAATTATAATAAACATTTTATCCATAACTTCGGACAGAATTAACCTCTTTTATTTTTTACAGTCGAATAGTTTATGAGGCGTTAGTTTTTTCAGTTATTCATGTCAAAAAGGAAAGCTGGTAAACATTCACGTTTTGCAGATCAAAAAGCAGCACGTCGAAAGGCTAAAACTAATAAGAAATAATAATTTTATAATTAGGAACGTATTCTTCGTGAATCGTCACTTTCGTTAGATTTGATATATTTATTGACAACTTTTGTAACATTCGTAATAACATCACATGGGTGTGCATCCACTTCAGTACTAAACATCAGTAGACCGTCTTTTCCACATGCCATAGTAATACGATTAACCTTTCCATATTTTGTCATTGAATATTCTGGTGCACCAATCTCATCGGCAAAATGCATTCTGGTCTTCCATCTCATAATTGCCTGCGTCAT
>MDSW01173688.1_pt1 | contig 12978 bp, 8 predicted proteins | sample 811171 | NCBI WGS metagenome assembly MDSW01 (sample SAMN05326641, study PRJNA326480) | marine metagenome | isolation source: seawater | place: Atlantic Ocean: North West | collected 2012 | reverse complement strand
TGACTTTTATTCATTAAATAATTTAAATCATTTCTAATATTTCTTATATCAATAATAGCTTGATTAGCTTTTGAAACTTCATTTCTAACATTAATTAGAAAATTAAATTGATTTGTAAAGTCTTCTTTAGAATTTGTTAATCTAGGATCTTTTATTACTTCAAATTCTTCTTCACTTATTTCTTCATTATAAGTCAATCTAACTTTATATTTTCCAGGAATTGCTTTTGGGCCAACATTTGGAGAAGAATAAAAAACCATTCCCTCAAAAGTCTTATAGCCAGGATATCGCATATCCCAAACTAACCTATTTCCACCACTGATTGGATCTAGTGATTTAATATTATTTCCAGATAAAGCATAATCAATATCATTTGAGTTACTTGAAACTGGTTTTACAGAAGAGGAAAGTAGCTTTTTCTTATTATTTGTAAAAGATCTTATTAGACGATCCTCTTGATCAAAAATCTCAATCTTAATGAAATCTTCATTATTTACATTTTTAATAAAATAATTAATAATTACTCCATTAGGATGATTTTCACCATTCAATAAACTACCTGAGCCGTTCCACCCTGATTGCATTCTATAAGAAATGTCAGGTTTATAAAGATGAGATTTTTTTGACAATAGATTATTTGAAAGTTGATGAAGAGGAGTTAAATCATCAATAATCCAGAATGATCTCCCATGGGTTGCAACTATTAAATCGTTTTCTTTAACATGTAAATCTCTAATTGCTGTAATAGGTAAGTTTAATTGAAATGGTTTCCAGCTATTTCCATCATCAAAAGAAATAAACATTCCCCATTCTGTTCCAGAATATAATAAACCTGGTCTTGTTTTATCAGCTCGAACAACTCTAGTATAGAAGTTTTTATTTATGCCCTCTGTGATTAGTGTCCAACTCTCTCCGTAATCATTTGTTTTATATAAATAAGGAGTATAATCACCAAATTTATAAGATGTAGCAGCAACATAAGCTTTCCCTTTATCAAAAGAACTAATATCTATACTGTTTATCATATTAAGCTTTGGTGAAATTGATTCAGGAGGAGTAACATTCTTCCATGTATTTCCTCCGTCCTTAGTAACATGAATCAACCCATCATCACTACCCACCCAGATTACATTTTTTTCAATTTCTGATTCGGCAATTGCAAAAATATTAGCATAAAACTCTGCACCGGTATTGTCTTGAGTAATTAAACCACCTGATGACTTAATAGTTTCTGGCAAATTCCTAGTTAAATCTCCGGAAATTGTATTCCATGTTTGACCTTCATTTGTTGTTACATGAAGATAGTTAGATCCAGCATATAATTTTTTTGGATTGTTGGGGCTGAACATTACTGGAAAGTTCCAATTAAATCTGTATTTCATTACTTCAGCTCCTGATCCCGCAGGATTATCAGGCCATATATTTACTGATCTGATTTGATTAACAGAGTGATCCTTCCTCATCATATAACCTTTGTAAGTTCCACCATAAACAATATCATTATTTAACGGATCCGGAGCAAGATGGGCACTCTCTCCGCCAGCTGTTGACTCCCAGTCGTCTTCTGTAATTGATCTTCCAGAAGACCTATGCTTAATTCTTACAGTACTATTATCTTGTTGAGCTCCATAAATTTTATAAGGAAAAGAATTATCAGTAGTCACTCTGTAAAATTGGGAAGTAGGCTGATTATGATAAGTAGTCCAATTCTCTCCCCCATCATTCGAAACCTGAGCTCCACCATCATCAGCTATTATCATTCTCATATTATTATTTGGATCTATCCATAAATCATGATGGTCTCCATGTGGTGCATTTTTTAATTCAAATGTTTCACCGCCATCTTTAGAAACACCATAACTTACATTCATTACGTAAATCTTATCTTCATTTTGAGTATCTGCATAGATTCTGGTATAATACCAAGCTCTTTGTCTAAGCGCTCTATTAGAATTTACTTTTAACCAATTATTCCCACCATCATCAGACCTATACAGCCCTCCATTTTCTGATTCAATCATAGCCCATATCCTTTTGGAGTTTAATGGAGAGATCGTTAAACCTATCATTCCCCAGGGAAAATTGGGTAACCCTTTAAAAGTTGATATATCTTCCCAATTAATTCCACCATCAAAACTTCTAAAAATTTTACTATCGGGACCCCCACTATCCATTCTATATCCATTCCTTTTCATTTGCCATGATGAGGCATATAAAATTCTAGAATTATTAGGATCAATAACAAGATCTCCAATACCTGCTTTATCAGACACATATAGAATTTTTTTCCATGTTTTTCCTCCATTGATTGATTTGTATAATCCTCTTTCTTTATTAGGCTTCCATAAATTTCCTATGGCTGCTACATAAACAATTTCTGGGTTAGTGGGATGAATTCTGATTCTTGATATATGCTCAGACTTTGGAAGACCAATATATTCCCAAGTTTCCCCAGCATCTTTACTTTTCCAGGCTCCTTTTCCAGAAGAGACATTACCTCGTAGAGTCTGTTCTCCTTCACCAACATAAATTATATTAGGATCTGATTCTGAAACAGCAACAGCTCCTATTGAACCACCAAAATACCCATCACTTATGCATTTCCAAGTGTTTCCAGAGTCGATTGATTTCCAGACACCTCCCCCTGCAGTACCCATGTAATAAGTATTACTATCAGTTAAGATACCTGTTGCAGTACCTGCTCTACCCCCTCTAAAGGGTCCTATTAACCTATAGTTAATTGAATTATACAAACTCTCATCATAGGTGAGTTCTTGTTTTTTTGTTTTTCTTTTTTGTGAGTAGAAGTTATTATTTATTCCAAATAATAAAATTAAAAGATAAATTAAGGTTGATTTATTCATTGTAATTAGAATTTTTAAATTTATTTGAGTTCGATATTATTATAAAATATATAAATGCTATAATAAGAAATATTGCATATGCAATAGCAGTAATTCTAATATTAAAAAAATATCGTGTTACAAAAAAAACCATTGTAGAGTATAAAGTGAGATATATAAAAAATTTTTTTAAAAAAATCAAATATTTATCTATGTTAAAGGCATCTTTCATTTCTTTTGACATGGTATTATAACCAGCAAGTAATAACTCAGCGTTGTTTTTATTAATACCATAGGCAAGTATTAAAAAAATTAAATTACAAACTATTAATCCTATAAAATCATTCAATGCTAAGAGTGTTATTTTTATACTTTTAATCTAAAATACAAAAAGATTAATTTATAATAAAATAGAATTTTTGATTTCAATTTTCACTTAATTAAAGAGATTGTTTTCCACCAGCAATTTGTATATTAAATATGAATTAAAAAACATATTGCAATTCTATGAAACTCCCAATATATCAGGTAGATGCTTTTACAAATAAGGTTTTTGGTGGTAATCCAGCATGTGTAGTCCCATTAAAAAAATGGATTGATGATGAAGTTCTAATAAAAATTGCTGGAGAAAATGCTGTTCCTGAAACAGCTTTTTTTGTTAAATCAAAGAATTTTTTTCATTTGAGATGGTTTACCCCTGAAATAGAAATGGATTTATGTGGTCATGCAACTTTAGCAACCGCATTTATAATTAGAAATTTTTTTGACTACCATAAAGATGAAGTAATTTTTAAAACATTAAGCGGGGAACTAAAAGTAACATTTAATGATAAACTTTTGACACTAGATCTTCCGAGTAGACCTCCAGTAAAATCAGATCTGCCAGATATCATAAAAAATGCTATTAATATCAAACCTATTAAAACTCTCAAGTCAAGAGATTATGTTTTAGTTTATAAAAATGAGAATGATATTAAAAATATAACTGTTGATGCACAAATACTTAATCAGATGGATCTAAAAACTGGAGGAATAATTGTTACAGCAATTGGAGAATCAGTAGATTTTGTTTCAAGATTTTTTACGCCAAGATCTAGTATTTTAGAAGATCCAGTTACAGGATCTGCCCACTGTTCTTTAATACCTTATTGGAGTAAAATTTTAAAAAAAAATAAAATGAAAGCTTTTCAGTTATCTGAAAGAAAAGGTGAGCTATTTTGTACTAATAAAGTGGATCGAGTTTTGATATCAGGAAATGCAAAAATATACTCTACAGGGAGTATATGGATATAATTTATATCTTTAATAATTCCAAAACAAACCTCTAAAAAATGAAATACTTACTAGCTTTTTTTCTTTTAACTTCCTCATATTTATCGGCTCAAAAATATTTTACTGAAAAGTATCAGCCTTTTAATTCTCAAATTGAATCTCCAGAATCCTTCCTAGGATATCCCATAGGTTCTGAACACACAAGACACGATAATATCATAAGTTATTTTAAAGATCTTGCAAAGAATTCTGATCGTGCTATTTTAAGATTTTATGGAAAAACTCATGAAGGAAGAAAACTTGCTATGCTAGTAATAAGCTCTCCTGAAAACCTGAAAAATATTGATGAAATCCAAGAAAAGCATCTAAAGTTTGTTGATCCAAATATTGATCTTGAGGCCAATGAAAATGATGTATTGATTATAAACTTGGGCTATAACGTTCATGGTAATGAACCATCATCATCTGAAGCTGCTATGCTTTCAGCTTATACACTAACTGCTTCAAATAACAGTGAAGTATTGAGTTTTTTAGATAATAGTATAATTTTTATTGATCCAACAATAAATCCAGATGGAAGAGATCGACATACTCAATGGGTAAATAGTTTTAAAGGAAGTCCTTTAGTTAAGGATCCATTTGATATAGAACATAATGAAAATTGGCCTCGGGGAAGAACTAATCATTATTGGTTCGATTTAAATAGGGATTGGCTTTTGGGTATCAATCCTGAAAGTCAAGGAAAACTCAACTGGTACCATCAGTGGTACCCTAATGTAGTCACAGATTTTCATGAGATGGGGAGTCAAAGCTCTTACTTTTTTGAGCCTATGAAGGCAAATGGTTCCTTGAACCCTATTATGCCAAAAGAAAATTATATAGATTTAAATAATTTATTTGGAGAATATTTTTCAAAATCTTTAGATAGTATAGGCTCTCTCTATTTTACTAAAGAGGCTTTTGACGGCACCTACCCTGGCTATGGCTCCTCTTACCCAGATTTACAAGGAGGACTTGGTATTCTTTTTGAGCAAGCTAGTTCTAGAGGTCATGTCCAAAAGACAAATTTTAATGAAATAACTTTCCCTTTTACAATAAGAAATCAATATGTCTCAAGTATGACGACTTTAAAAGCTTCAATTGAAAATAAAATTCGTCTTATAAATTACCAAAAATCTACTTTTAAAACTGCAATATCCAATGCTGAAAAAGATAAAATTAAGGGTTATGATTTTGAATCTTTAGATCAAAACTTAGCCAAAGCTTTTATTGATAAATTACTTATACATAAGGTTAAGGTTTTTGAAAAAAAACCTGGTAGTTATTTTGTGCCTACAAAACAGCCTCAATATAGAATGGTCCAAAGTTTTTTTGAGACATATGAAAAATATAGAGATAGTGTTTATTATGACGCATCAGCTTGGTCAGTTGCAAATTTTTATAATATAAAATACAAACCAACTTATAAAGGGTACTCAGAGAACGAAATAAATAGTATTGATAAGTTTGTGAAATGGTCTCCTGCTAAAAAATCAGAATATGCTTATATAGTAGAATCTCATGATTATAATATTCCTGCTTTAATTTATGGATTACAAAAACAAGAGATTGTTGTGTCATCATCATTTAAGCCTTTTAAAATCAGAACAAATGAAGGCATCAAAAGTTTTTCATATGGTTCACTAGTTATTCCAGTAAAAAATCAAAAAGTTAGTAGTGATATAATTCATCGTGCAATCATTGATTTACAGAGTGAACTTGAAATAACCGTTCATTCAGTAAAAACCGGTCTAAGTATAAAAGGAATTGATCTTGGTTCAAGAAATATAAAACCCCTCACGACTCCAAAGGCAGCAATGCTAGTTGGTAATGGCGTTAGATCATATGAAGCTGGTGAGGTATGGCACCTTCTAGACACGCGTGTTAAAATGCCTATTACTAAAATTTCATTAGACTATTTTGATAGAGTCCCAATAGAGAAGTATAATGTTTTAGTTATGGTTTCGGGAAACTATAAATTTGATTCTAATTCAAAAGAAAAAATTAAAAATTGGATATCAAAAGGAAATACTCTCATAACAATTGGATCTGCAAATAACTGGATAATAAAAAATAAAATCGTTGATGAAAAATTAATTGAATACAAGAAAGACACTTTGAATCTTACAACACAAAGATCCGCATATGTTGATGCATATGAAAATATTGGAAGAGAAAAATTAGGCGGAGTTTTTCTTGAGGTAAATATTGATATAACTCATCCAATAGCTTTTGGATATAAAAATGAAAAACAAGTTGTTTATAAAAATAATTTAGTTTGGTTATCTCCTTCTCAAAACAATTATTCTAATGTTGCTGTGTATTCAAAAGCTCCTCATGTAGATGGATATATATCTAAAAATATTCGCAAAAAATATCTACCTAAAAGCGTTTCATTAATTATTACTAGTGTTGGTAAAGGAAGAGTTGTAATGTTTGCTGACAATCCAAACTTTAGAGGGACAGCTTATGGAACAAATAGATTATTTTTAAATTCAATATTTTTGTCTGATAAAATTCAAGTTCCTAGTTCAAATCAAAGTGAAGTATTAAAGGATTAAATTCATGAAAAAACTTTTATTATTAATATTATTATTTGCAATTCATAATAATATTTTATCTCAAAGGAAGCATCAGGAAATTTCTAAAAAAGAAGGAATTAAAAGTTTAAGTATGTTGAAAGAGTTTCTTTCAATACCCAATGATGCCCTAAATAAAGAAGACATTTCAAAAAATATAGTGTGGAGTACAAATAAATTGAATGATTTTGGGTTTAAAACAAAACTTTTAACAACCTCTTCTCTTCCATTAGTTGTCGCTTCAAAAACAATTGACAATAATCTTCCAACAATTGCTTTTTATATGCATCTAGATGGCCAATCTGTTGATATATCAAAGTGGGATCAAAAAAGCCCATGGATTCCAGTTATCAAGGAATTCAAAGAAAATAAATGGGTGGAATTAGATTGGAATTCGGTAGATTTTAAAGAAAGTGATAATTTAAGAATTTATGCAAGGTCTAGTTCAGATGATAAAGGACCTTTTATAATGCTATTAACTGCTCTAAATGTATTGGATTCATATAATAAAGAACCTGCATTTAATATAAAACTTATTCTTGATTATGAAGAAGAAAAAAGTTCACCTGGGCTTCCAGAAGCAGTTTTGAATTATCAGAGTGATCTTATGGCTGACATGCTATTAATTTTGGATGGTCCAATGCATTATACGGGCAAGCCTACATTAGTTTTTGGAAATAGAGGAATATCATCAATAACATTAAAAACTTTTGGACCTAAAACTCCCCAACACAGTGGTCATTATGGAAATTATATACCAAATCCAGCCCTAAGACTTAGTCAAATTCTTTCATCAATGAAAAGTGAAGATGGAAAAGTAATTATTCCTAATTTTTATGAAGGTATTTCGATAAGTGATGAAACCAAGAGAATATTAAATGAAGTACCATCTGCTGAAAGTGCAATTAAAAATAGAACCAAGATTAAATCAACTGACAAGGTAGGATCTAATTATCAAGAGTCTCTTCAGTATCCATCTTTGAATATTAGAGGGTTGCAAAGTGGATGGGTTGGAGACGAAGTAAGAACAATTATTCCATCTACAGCTATTGCAGAAATCGATGTAAGACTTGTTTTGGAAAGTAATCCACAAAAGCTAATGAAATCCATACAAAATCATATAATATCATTAGGGTATACGATCTTAGAATCAAATCCAACTGATCTGGAAAGGTTGAAATATGAAAAAATAATTCAAATGAACTATAGAGTTTCATACCCAGCATTTAGAACTCCTGTTAATTCACCTGAGGGAAAATGGCTTAAAAATGTGCTTCAACAATATTATAGTACAAGTCCAGTTCTTATTAGAACTAGTGGAGGTTCTGTCCCTATATCACCATTTGTAAACAATCTAGGAATACCATCAATAGGGATACCCACAGTGAACCTTGATAATAATCAACATAGCCCAAATGAAAATTTGAGACTAGGAAACTATTTTCAAGGAATTGAAACTTTTGTAAGTATTTTACTTGAAAACTATAAATAGAATATATGAGACTATTTTATCTAATATTAGTAAATCTTGTTACTGTTAATTCTGTATTTGGACAAGAAATTTCTTTATTTAATGGAAGCGACCTTGAAGGTTGGATTATTCATGGAACTGAAAAATGGTATGTTGAAGAAGGCAATCTTATTTGCGAAAGCGGACCTGATAAAAAATATGGATATTTATCAACTAAAGAATACTACAAGGACTTTGAGCTTAAATTAGACTTTAAACAAGAAGCTAATGGTAACAGTGGTGTTTTTATAAGATCAACAGTTGAGGGAACAATTGTTTCAGGATGGCAAATCGAAGTTGCACCACCTGGAAATGATTCAGGCGGAATATATGAATCTTATGGAAGAGGCTGGTTAATAAAACCAGATAAAGAAAAAGATAAAGCCTTAAAAATGGGAGAGTGGAATAGTATGAGAATCAGGGTTAAGGGAGAACAAGTAATTAGTTGGATAAATGGTATTGAAATGGTTAATTTTAAGGATGAAAAAATTGGTAAGGGAGAAGGAAAAATTGCATTGCAGATTCATGATGGTGGAGGAATTAAGGTTAAATGGAAAAATATTTTTTTAACCAAGATTTAATTAAAAATATACAAGATGAGATTCATATTACTGATGATTTTGTCTCCATTTTTTATGATAAATGGACAATCAATTGAATTTTCAACAAATAACAGATTAGTTCTTGGGAATTATAAAGAAAGAACTGCATCGCTTGATATAGGAGATATTGACGGCGATGGAGATAAAGATGTTATAGTAGCGAATGGTAGGCATTGGCCCGGTCAAAATCGAATATTTTATAATAATGGGGATGGCATATTTACAATTTCAAGATCATTAGGAGTTGATAGCGAAACAAGCTATTCAACCGAGTTAGCAGATTTTGATGATGATGGTGATTTAGATATTGCTGTTGGAAATGATAGGGCACCAAATAATATATTTATTAATGATGGAAAAGGAAATTTTTCAAAAGGCCGTAGTTTTGGAAATAAAAACTCTACTACAAGGAATATAATTGTTTCTGATATTAATAAGGATGGACATCCAGACATATTGATAACTAATCGAAGAAGGGAAAACGAAATTTGTATTAATGATGGAAGAGGGTTTTTTTATAAAACAATTTCTTTTGGGGCTAAGAATGACTCTACTATCGATGTTGAAGTTGTCGATATTGATTTTGATAGTGATATGGACTTAGTTCTTGCAAATAGAGATGGGCAGCAAAACTATATATATATAAATGACGGAGAATTGAATTTTAATAAAAAAGTACCTTTTGGTTCTGGAACTGATATAACAAGATCTGTCTCTGTTTCAGACATTAACAAAGATGGTTTTTTAGACATTATTTGTGCAAATATTGGTGAGCCAAATTTTATTTATTTTGGAGATTCTATTTCTAGCTTTAAAAAAAAAGTAATGTTTGATAAAAGTCTTGATAAGTCATATTCAATTGATTCTGCTGATTTAGACTTTGATGGTGATATTGATATAGTTGTGGGTAATTCAAATTCAACTAACTCAGTTTTTTATAATGAAGAAAACGGAAATATTTGGACTAAGATTAAACTAAGTCAGAAAAACTTTAATACATACGATATTAAAATAATGGATATAAATAATGACGGCAGGCCTGATATAATTGAAAGTAATTCTGACGAAAAAAATATTTTTTATTATAACAAACCAAATTCAAATAAATAATAAATGATAAAAAAAGTAATATTAAGCCAAGTTTTTTTGACTTTCATTTTTTCTTTATTCACAAAACAAGCCTCAGCTCAAAATAATGATAATGCTTTAACTTTTAAGTATTTTGGTTGTGCAGGATGGGAAATTTCTGAAAATAATACAACAATTTTAATTGATCCATACCTGACTAGATTAAAACTTGGGGAAACCTCAATTAAAATAAGTGCAAATTCAAGTTCACATCCTTCAACTAGTTCAATTGATGATCGAAAGACATACAAAAGAACTGATATTTTTGAATCAGATACAGTAGTGATAAACAAAAACATAAATAAGGCTGATTTTATTTTGGTACATCATTCTCATTATGATCATCTAGCCGATGTCCCATATATAGCAAAAATGACGGGAGCAAAAGTTATAGGAACAGAAACTACAATTTCAATTTTGAAAGCTTATGGTATTGAAGATGATAAATTATATACAGTAAGAGGAGGTGAAGATTATCAGTTTGATAATTTTTCAGTAAGGATAATCCCTGGGATACATTCAGCATTAGGTGACAAACATTATTTCAGTTCTGAGGTTTATAAAGAAGGAGATATTAAAGCTCCACTTCAAATTAAACAATTTATAGAAGGAAGATCACTGATGTTCTTAATAAGATTTAAATCTAATGAAGTCTTAACAATGGGTTCAATGAATTTTATTGAAAGAGAATTAGAAGGCTTAAAACCAGATATTCTTTTGGCAGGGGTTAATATGTCTAGATTCAATATGTATAAATATGATGAAAGATTATTAAGTGTAACCAATTTCCCTAGAATAATAATTCCAACCCATTGGGATAATTTTAGAGTTCCTTATGGATTTGATCAATCAATTGGTGTAGAGACAAAGATTAAACCTTTTATAGAAAAGGTTAAAGATGTTTCACCTAGTTCAAGAGTTATAATACCAACACATTTAAAGGCTTTTGTAGTAAATTAAAATTATTTATAATCTCGACTAATTAATTAAAATAAATTATGAAAAAAATATTTTTTCTAGTACTGATTTTATCTTTATCCTCATGCAATGAATTTGTTAAAAAAGATATTCCTGAACATAAAGTTTATGAGATGAGAGTTTATTATACTCATGAAGGAAAATTTGATAATATTTTATCAAGGTTTCAAAACCATACTGTTAAACTATTTGAAAAGCACGGATTTAATAATGTTGGATATTGGACGACTGAAAAAAGAGACAGTGTGTCTTTTGCTGATGAGTTTATTTTTAAAAATGGAGGAAAACCAGCCTTAGTTTATATAGTTTCATTTAAGAATATGGACGTAAGAAATGAATCTTGGTTAAAGTTCATAAATGATCCAGAGTGGAAAAAAGTTTATCAAGAAAGTATTTTAGATGGGCCAATTGTAAAAAAAATCGAACAAGTGTTCCTTAATCCAACGAATTTCTCAAAATTAAAATAATCATTAATTAGATGGGATAATTAAAGATGGAATATCCATTGACTTATATAATTCATTAAATTTTTTCACATCAGAATTAATAATTTGATTTAAGTTTTCTTCTAATTCATTCCAGATATTATTTAGATCCTCAAGCCTTTTATATGCTCCCTTAGTCACTTCTGGATCAGCACCATCAACATAGCTTTTTAAATGCATAAATTGAGCATTTAATTGATTATTGAAATTTATAACATCTTGAAATGTTTTTTGATTGGGTTGTATTAATTTTCGTTCCCATATATTTATTTTTTTAGAAATCTCGTTACCTAAATTTTTTAAGACATTATAATTATCATTTGAATCAAGACTTGTTGAGTATTGATCAAGTTGATTTTGAACTTTTCTCATCTTATTTACTGAATTATGAATTGAATTAATTGATTTTTCAATTGAAATTAAAACTCTTTCTTGATCATAATAATTTTCTTCTTCTGCATTTATATTTGGATCTGCTAAAACTACTATTTCAGTTTCATCAATCATATTATTATAAGTAATTCTCGCAGAGTATTTTCCTGGAGGAACAACACCTCCTTTGTAGTCACCATATACAAAAATATTTTCTACAGCAGGTAAGTTTTCTCTTCTTAGGTCCCAATTAAATCGATTAAACCCTTTTTTCGTTTTAAGAACAGGTTGATTTGGAGGACCACCAGGCCAAGATTTAAATTTTTTATTTTTTTCACTTGTATAAGATCTAATTACTTTTTCACCCTTTAGTATATCTAGTTTAAGATCAGATGAATCAATAATTTGTGGGAGATAATAATCAAGTATTACTCCTTTAAGAGGATTTTCTCCAATAGTCGAAATGGCCAAAGAAGCTGAATCCTGTGACCTTCTGGAATTACCTCCAAGAATTCTATAGCTTGGTTTTGGCTTTAGAATTTTTAGCTTTTCTATATCAATTTTTTGTTGAAAAGTCGCCAAATCATCAAGTATCCAAAAAGATCTTCCAGCAGTAGCTGCAATTAAATCGTTGTCTTGAATATAAAGATCATTAATAGGAACTACTGGAAGATTTAATTGTACCTGAAACCATTTTTCCCCATCATTTTTTGAAATGTATAACCCATTCTCTGTTCCAGCATACAACAAACCTCTAATTTTTTTATCTGAACGAACAACTCTTGTAAAGTTTGGATCAGATGAGATACCGTTTGTAATTTTTTGCCAGGAAACTCCATAATCAGATGTTTTATAAATATAAGATTCGAAATCCATAAATTTATACCTCATCATTACTATGTAGGCTTTTCCAGGATCATGTGAAGATAGTTCTATACTATTAATTATCCCTTCTGGAAGATTTTTCGGCGTAATGTTTTCCCACGTTTTTCCTTCGTTTTTTGTTAAGTAAATTAAACCATCGTCACTTCCAGACCATATTTCTTTTTCATTATGAGGTGAGATAGAAAGACTGGAAATGGTATTATAATTTTCCCCTCCTGCAGCTTCATTTGTAAAAGGAACTCCTCCCGCAACTTGTTTAGATTTATCATTTTTTGTAAGATCAGG
>MDSW01104962.1_pt1 | contig 12981 bp, 10 predicted proteins | sample 811171 | NCBI WGS metagenome assembly MDSW01 (sample SAMN05326641, study PRJNA326480) | marine metagenome | isolation source: seawater | place: Atlantic Ocean: North West | collected 2012 | reverse complement strand
TGGCATCCCTATACCGCTGCCGAGCGCGCCATCAACGTCATCGATGCCAGCATGCGGCTGGGTGCGCCGACGGCCCCCGATACTCTCGCCATGGATTTTGCGAAGCACGCCGAAATCATTGCCGAGCGGCTCGAATACTTCGGCGATCACGACACCTCCAATCATCTCGCCAACAACGGCCGTGGCCTTTACCGGATCGGCTGCGTGCTTTCCGACGATGCGGTGCGCGGACTCGGTTTCGATATTCTGACGAACGAAGCCCGTCGCATCTTCCGCTCCGGCGGCATGCTGCGCGAAGGGTCCTCGCACTATCATTTCCTATATCTCAGGAACTATCTCGACGTCATGCTCGCGGCGGCACGGTACGGTTTTGACGACGAGGCGGCGGCGCTCGGCGACATCGCGGAAAGTCTGATGGCGGCGGCCCGGCACCTGGTTTTACCGGGCGGCCTGCCGCTGATCGGCGATATATCGCCGGACTGCCCGCCCGCCTTCCTGACCGGCATCGACGTCGGCAAGGGCGATTGGGCCGCGCTTCGGGACGAGGAAGACCGCGACCGGTTGACCCGTTTCGCCGAAACGGCGGGCGCCGTTTCCAGCGATGCCATCCAGGCGGACGGGTGGTTGTCCGCCGATTTCGGACGTTGGTCCGCGCTCGCCCACGTGCCGCCCGAGGGATGGCCGTTCATGCCGGGTCACGCCCACCAGGATATGGGCAGCGCGGAAATCCACGTCGACGACGCGCCCTTGTTCGTCGATCCGGGACGTGGACGTTACGGCGAAGAGGGCGATGCCGCTTTTTACCGTTCATCCGCCGCGCACGGCACGCTCAGGATCGATCGCGCCAACCCGTATCCCGCCAACAAGCCCTATTACGACGATGCGTTCCGCGCCCGTCACGCCGGCCCGGCGGCCGCGATGCGTCACGCGGACGGCTTCACCATTGCGCACGGCGGGTACAAAAGACTGGGGGCGGACGACGTCCGGCGGCGCTGGCATTTTTCGGAAGATCAATTCCGGATCGAGGACGGCATTTCGGGCCACGGCCATCACCGGATCGAACGTGCGCTGGTAACGCCCTTGGCGGTGCACATCGACGACGGAGCGGCCATCGTCGACGGACGGTTCACCGTGACATGCCCGGATGCGCGCCTACGTCTGGAAGATGTGACGGTGTGGCACGCCTATAATTCGGGAATGCCGGGCACACGGATCGTGTTCGAAACCGAGGCCGATCTGCCCTGGTCCGGGACGCTCACGGTCGGGGAGATAACTTAATGTGCGGCATCGCAGGTATCTACGTGCCCCGCGGCGTCGCCGTGCCGGACATCGAGATGACGCGTATGGCCGCCCAGATGCGCCATCGCGGTCCCGACGGCGACGGGTACTGGGAAAGCGGCGACAAGCGCTATCGAACCGCGTTCCGCCGCCTTGCGATCATCGATCTCGCGACCGGCGATCAGCCATTGGTGGACGACCGTCAGGGCTGCGTGCTGTCGGGGAACGGCGAGGTCTACAATTACGTCGAACTGCGAGAACGCTTTAACGCGTACCCCTACCGTACCGAAGGCGACATGGAAGCGGTCCTCGCCGCGCGCGCCGAACTGGGCGACGGGTATGTCGACGAACTGAACGGCATGTACGCACTCGCGCTCTACGATCAGCGCGCCCATGCGCTCGAACTGGTGCGCGACAGGTTGGGCGTGAAACCGCTTTACTGGGCCGAACTTCCAAAAGGCGGGATCGTTTACGCATCCGAGATCAAGCCGTTGTTCGCCTCGGGGATGGTCGCGCCTGAGATCGACGAAGGCGCCGTCAACGCGTACCTCGCGCACGGCTACGTTCCCGGACCGCGCACATTATATAAGAATGTGAACAAGCTCGAGCCGGGGCATCGTCTTTCCATCGACGCCGACGGCGAGATGGTCATCGCGCCTTACTGGCGGCCCCGCCCTGCCGGCGATCTCCCCAAAGACGCCGCCGGGATCGAAACGTATTTATCGGAGCTTTTGGAGGACAGCGTGCGCCTCCAGCTTCGAAGCGACGTGCCGGTCGGCACCTTGTTGTCGGGCGGGATCGATTCCGGACTCGTCGTCGCGCTCGCCGCCAAACATGCGCCGAAGGCGCTCCGCACTTTCACCGCCCGCTTCCCCGACGGCGTCGACGAGAGCCAGCTCGCGAATGAAGTCGCGGCGCGCTACGGGACAGAGCACACAGTGATCGATGTCGATGGCTACGATGCTGCCAAGCACCTCTGGACATTGGCGTGGTATGCGGAAGAGCCGCTCAACGACGCCGCGCTTTTACCGAACTTTCTGATCGAGCGCGCCCTCGGCGAGCATGTGACGGTGTCGCTCAACGGCACCGGCGGCGATGAACTGTTCGCGGGGTACGGGCGCTATTTTCAACTGCCCGTCGAGCGCCGGTATATGACACTCCCGCGCGCGCTCCGGCGCGGCATGATCGAACCGTTGATGAGTCTCGTTTCGCCGATGCGGGCATGGCAGTTGAGCCGGGCCGAGCTGTTCGAAACGTCGAGAGGCGCCTATCTCCATCAGCACAGCACGCACTTCCCGCCTCCCGTCCGTGCGATCATCGGCAACGCCATGCACCCGCCCGCGATCGCCCAGGCAGACGCGGCGCGCGCGTTCACCGGCATCGCACCCGACGCCGGCAAGCAGACCGCCGGGCTCGCTGCCGATCTCGGCACCTATCTGGTGGATGATCTTTTAACGTTGCTGGACCGCACCAGCATGGCCGTCAGCGTCGAGGGCCGGGTGCCGTTCCTGGACCACAGGTTCGTCGAAGCCGCTCTCGCCGTGCCTGAGCAGTTGCGCACGCCGGGCGGGGTCCAGAAACATCTGGAACGTAAGATCGCGCGTCAGCATCTGCCCGAGAGTGTCATCGACGCCCCCAAGCAGGGTTTCGTCTCGCCGGTGCCGCGCTGGTTCAGGGGCGACGTCGGCCGCGCCGCCGAAAAATTGCTGACCTCGCGCGCGGCGCTCGAGCGCGGGTGGTGGACCGCTGAAGGCATCAAGCGGCTGATGGCCGAACCCGACCGGCATGCTTACCGGGTTTACTCCCTGTTGATGCTGGAACTGTCCGTCCGCACCTTCACGGACGGCCCGATCTCGGAATCCGCCCCCACCGAGTCCTTGATGGAGATCGCCGATGCCGCGTGAAACGGCCCCCGTCAGCGTCATCATCCCCGCCTACAACGCGGCGCAGACGATCGGCCGCGCGCTCGCAAGCATTGCCTGCCAGACACTGCCCGCCGCCGAAGTGATCGTGGTCGACGACGGGTCCGCCGACGGCACCGCCGAGGCCGCGGAAGCCATGCAGGCGCGCATGGGTGAGACACGGCTTCGTGTCATCCGCCAGGAGAACAAGGGCGCAGGTGCCGCGCGCAACCGCGCCATCGCCGAAGCTACGCAACCGTATCTGGCGTTCCTCGATGCCGACGACGAGTGGCTGCCGAAAAAGCTGGCCCGCTCGATGGAAGTTCTGCGAGGTGGCGACTTCCTGCTGGTTGCACACGATTATCTGGACGCCACGGAAAATGGCGACGTTCACGTGGACTGCCGAAAGCGATTTGAGGAAACGCCGGATCCGTTCGTGACGCTTTACCTGAAAGGCTATATTCCGAGCATCAGTGTGGTCACGAGCCGCGAAGCCGTGGTCCGCGTGGGCGGGTTCGACGAGTCGCTCCGCAACGCGCAGGACTTCGATCTGTGGCTGAAGCTTCTGGCCGAGCCCACCGCGCGCTTCACGCTTTTCGGCGAGCCGCTCGCCCGATATCACCATGTCGAAGGCAGCATAATGTCGCATACCGACCGGCGTATCGCGTGCTGCCGGACCGTCGCCGTTCGCCACCTCCCCGCGCTGAAACGGCGCGGCGCTTCGGGGATGTCAAATCTGTGGCGTAGACTCGCGCTTGTTTACCTGGAAGCCGCGAATGCGCAACCGGCAAGCAAATGGCGTTACCTGGCAACCGGCGTGGTGGACATTCTCGCCACCACGCTTACGGCTCTGATCCCTCCTTCCGAAGCCGACGGGAAGCCGATGGCGGCCCCGGGCGTAACGGCCTTTTTCGCGATTTGGGTTGCAGGCGTGCTGGGTCTCTATCTGTTTTCGTTTCGGGATCTGGTACAGCCGATCTTTCATACCCTTGGGTTCTAGGTTAGGCACTTAATCGCAATGCCCATTGCCGTTACCGCATGGATGATCCTCGCCGCCACGGGCGCCGGATTCACGATACTGCGTGTAACCGGATTGCTGGGCGTGTTGACGCACGCCGAGCGTCTTGCCGTGGCATTTGTTCTCGGTATCGGCATGATAGGCTGGCTTACCTTCTTCCCCGGCCTCGCAGGCCATTTCAATGGAAGCTGGTTTGCCGCAATCCTCGCGCTCTGCTCGGGTGGGCTAGTGTTCGCGCGAATACCCGCTCGGGTCGATGATCATCCTCCGTCATTGAACGGGATCGAATGGGTGCTGCTCGCCGGGTTGTGCGCGGTCGCGCTCATGGACCTGAGCGAGGCGCTCTCGCCGGCGGCCGACGCCGATACGATGGCATATCACTTCGAAACGCCACGGCTGTTTCTTGAGCGCGGCGCCATATTCACGATCCCGCGCGCAATCGACGGCGCGACACAGCTTTTGCTGCAGATGACCTATGCGGTCGCGATGGACCTCGGCGGCGAGACCGCGGCAAAACTTTGGGTAATGGTCAGCGGATGGGGGCTGGGCGTACTGTTTTACGTCCTTGCACGGCGTCATCTCGAGAGGGCGTGGGCGCTGGGCGGGGTGTTGCTCCTGATGACCACGCCGGCCGTCGTTTACAGCGCCGGAACCGGTCAGGTCGAAGTGCGCCTTGCCGCTTTTGCGTTGCTGAGCGCCTACGCCGTGGCCATGTCCGCGCACGAGGATGCGGATCCGCCCCACGGCTTCGGATGGGTGATCGTTGCTGCTCTTGCTGCCGGATTCTTTGCCGGCGCCAAATCAACGGGATTGATATTTGCGTTCGCGGTCTGCATCTCAATGCTCGGTCGCACAGTGCCGTTCAAGCGAATGTGCGTGTTTTCAATCTGCGTCGCCCTGGCAGGCGTGCAATGGTACGCGTTCAACTGGTCTCAGACCGGCGATCCTCTCTATCCCCTGCTGTGGCGTCACGTCGATCTCGCAGCCGGGTATCCGTGGAACGACGCGCTCGCGCAACGCCTCGATCAGCAGTGGCAGAACGAACGCGGTACGGTGCGGGGCATCGGGTGGTTTTTTGCCTATCCGATCCGATCCGTTCTCGCTCCGTTGCCGCAGTTCGAGTCGTTGCGCGTCGGTCTCGGTCCGGCAGTGCTAATGTTCCTGCCGTTCGCCGTCGCGGCTTTCGCCATCAAGCGTAACGCGCTCAAATCGCCGCTGTTCCGCCTGGCGATAATCGCTTTGCTGGTTTACACGATCTGGTACGCCGTCGGACCGTCGTTGCGGATTCGTCATCTCTTGCCGGTCTATCCGCTGGTGTTGCTGGCCATACTGGCCGGGACGGCGCGTCTGAGTTGCACCCGTCCCGGTCTCCACCGTATTGCCCTTGCCGGCATTGCTGCGGTCATCGCGCTTCAACTGACGGGCCAGGGTCTTTTCAGCAAGAAATACATTTCCTATCTGGCCAGCGACGAAACGCGCACGGACTTTCTGGCTGCAAGCATTTCCGGCTACGACGCCGTACAGTGGATCAATGCGAACCTGACGCCCGATGACCGGGTTCTGGTTTTCAAGCGAGAGTGGCTTTATCTGCTGCAGGTCCCACACTATTTCGGCAACAACGGATCTCAGGCGCTGATCCCGTTGTATGAAGGCGCGAATCCTGAAACGTTCCTGGCGGCGCTTCGGACGCAATCAATTACCCATATCGCCACCACCACGAAGCCGACGGAGCGGAACAACAAACTCGCAGAGTTTCTGAAGGCAATCCTTACCGCCGGATGCATCGCCCCGATCACGGAAATCCGGTCCGCCGGATACCAGTCGCGGACCTTGCGATCACCATCCAGAGGCGATGACATGATTTATACGATATATAGGGTATCGCCCGCAGCCTGCAGACCGTCATGAATACGCACCGATCATTGGGAGTGCGTTATGAGAAACCCTTCGTTATAAACGGGGTTCTGTAGTGAGCTGGCAACTTCGCGGGATGCGGGTTTTATGAAGGTAGTTATTTTATGCGGCGGGCAGGGGACGCGCATTCGCGATGTCGCCGACGACCTGCCGAAACCGATGATCCCGATCGGCAGCAGGCCGATCCTGTGGCATATCATGAAAAATTATGCGTCGTACGGGTTCAACGAGTTCGTGCTGTGTCTCGGCTATCGCGGTCAGGTCATCAAGGATTTCTTCCTGAACTACGACATGCTGACCCACGACTTCGAGCTGACGCTGGGCCAGCCGAATTCCCTGAAAATTCATAACACCAGCCAACGCGAGGACTGGCGTATCACGCTAGCCGAGACCGGGCTGCACGCCATGACCGGCGACCGTGTCCGCAATATCAAGAACTATATCGGCGACGACGAAACCTTCATGTTGACGTACGGCGACGGCCTTAGCGACATCGACATTGACGCCCTTGCCGCGTTCCACGAAAGCCACGGAAAGATCGCCACACTGACAGGTGTCCGGCCGCCCGGGCGTTTCGGCGAGCTCGAGTCGGATGGGAACGGCATGGTCCTAGAATTCAACGAGAAGCCACAGGCAACCGGCGGTCGGATTTCAGGCGGGTTCTTCGTGCTCAATCGGCGGATATTCGACTACCTTCCCAACGAGGACGGCCTCGTGTTCGAGGAACAACCGCTACGTGGCCTGGTCAGAGACAACCAGTTGATGGTGCATCAGCACGACGGGTTCTGGCAGTGCATGGACACCTACCGTGACTACAAGCTGCTGAACACGCTTTGGGAAGACGGCAATGCGCCATGGAGAAATTGGGCATGACCCTGCCGTTCGATCCCGGCGTTTTCAAAGGCCGGCGGATTTTGATCACCGGCGATACGGGCTTCAAGGGCTCATGGCTGGCGCTCTGGCTCGACCGTATGGGCGCCGAGGTCTGGGGGTTCGCCCTGCCGCCAGAAGGCGAGCATCCGCACTTCACCCTGCTCGGTCTTGAAGACCGGATCAAACACCGCGACGGGAATATCCTGGACATTGAGCAGGTCAAGTCGATCGTCGATGAAAGCAAGCCCGAGATCGTGTTCCACCTTGCCGCCCAGTCGCTCGTCAAACGGTCGTATGCCGATCCGAAGCTGACCTTCGACACCAACATCGGCGGCGGTGTCAATCTGCTCGACACGCTCAGGGATGCCCCCTCCGTGAAGGCCTTGGTCTTCATTACGTCCGATAAATGCTACCTCAACAAAGAGTGGGATTGGGGATACCGGGAAACCGACGAGCTGGGCGGTCTGGACCCCTACAGCGCGTCGAAGGCCGCAGCCGAGATCGTCTTTAAGGCGTATGCGGCGTCGTTTCTCGACGCAAAGCCGGATTTCGGTTTCGCAACGACGCGCGCCGGAAACGTCATCGGCGGCGGCGATTGGGCCGCGGACCGGATCGTGCCGGACTGTATTCGTGCCCTCGCCGCTAACGAGCCGATCCGCATTCGCATGCCGCAGGCGACCCGTCCCTGGCAGTACGTCCTAGAACCGTTGAGCGGCTACCTTTGCCTCGCAGCGCGGCTTCTCGACGATCCGGTCCGCTACCGCGGCGCGTGGAATTTCGGACCGGGCGAGGATTCGGTGCGCACGGTGCACGAACTGACGAAGCAACTCGCCGGATACTGGGGCAGCGGCGAGATCATCGTCGACACGCCGCCGGATCAGGCCTACGAGGCGACGTTACTGCATCTCAGCATCGACAAGGCCCGCAATCGACTCGGCTGGCGTCCTCAATGGACGGTCGACCGCGCCGTCGAGGAATGCGCGATCTGGTACAAGTCGGTACATGAAGGCACGGACGCATACACCGCCAGCACGCGGCAACTCGACGCATATATGAGTGGCGAATGATCGACGGCGTGATCCGCAAACCGTTACGGATCATCCCCGACGACCGCGGCGCAATCATGCACATGCTGCGCCGCGACTGGCCCGAGTTTACCGATTTCGGCGAAGTCTATTTCTCCTGTGTCGCGCCGGGGGCCATTAAGGCATGGCGCCGCCATACGCGGATGACGATGCAACTCGCGGTGCCGGTCGGCGCGGTTGAACTGGTGCTCTACGACGCACGGCCGGACAGCCGTACCGAGGGCAAAATCCAGATCGAGACGCTGTCTCCAGCAGACCCGGATACATATGTCCTGATGATCGTGCCGCCCGGAATATGGAACGGTTTCAGAGGTCTTGCCGAAGATACCTCGGTGGTCGCCAACTGCGCGTCGATTCCGCACGACCCCGATGAAGCGCAATCGCTCCCGCCCGACGATCCATCGATCCCGCATCGTTGGCCCACCGCATGACGACTGCCGTCGTTACCGGTGGATTCGGATACGCCGGCGGACGGATCGCCCGAAAGCTCCTGGATGCCGGCATGGATGTCCGGATTTCGACGCGGCGCGATAGCGCAGATATACCGGTCTGGGCGCGCGAGGCGGTGCGCTGGGGCCGTGACCTGGAAGCACTTTCGGACGGCGCCGACTGCCTGATCCATCTCGCGGCGCCAAACGAAGTCGAATGCGCCCGGGACCCGGATGCCGCCATCGCGACCACGTTGCGCCTGACCGAACGCGCACTTCGCGCTGCCGACGCCGGTGGTGTCCGGCGTTTCATCTATCTTTCCACGGTGCACGTCTATGGCCCGATGCAGGGTCTAATCAGCGAAGACACGGCGCCCGATCCGCAGCACCCCTATGCGGTCGCGCATCTTGAGTCCGAGCATGCCGTCCAGGCCGCCGCGACTGACGTCGATGCCATCGTGCTCAGGCTGTCCAATGGATACGGCGCACCCGCCGACAACGGCACCGACCGGTGGACACTCCTCGTCAATGACCTGTGCCGCCAGGCGGTCGTCGACCATCGCCTGCAACTTTCGTCGAACGGCCTTCAACATCGGGATTTCCTGCCGTTGAGTGATGTCGCCGATGCGATCCGGCATTTCACGGGCGCACCGCATCACCCGCACGGGTTTCGCCTGTTCAATCTGTCATCGGGCAAGTCAATGCGAGTGATCGATATGGCGGCATTGATCCGTTCACGGGCCGAGGCGGTGCTGGGTGTCGAGATCGGCCTTGAGGCCGCCGAAGGCGGCCCGGTGGAAGCTTCGGAAAAGCTCGTCGTCGATAACCGCCGTCTGCTCGAGACCGGATTCCGGCCGGCCGCCGATGCCGCCGTTGAAATCGACGGGATGCTTAAATTCTGCGTCGAGCTCTACGGCAATCCGAACTGACGTGATGGCTTTTTGGTCGAAATGCCGGGAAATTCTTGGTACCAAGTGGGCCCCCGCGCGCGGCACCGCCAAGCGCGCAGCATTTGAAAGCATAATTGGATAATCCGATGGCCGATGTTCCGAAATCGATGACGATCATCATCCCCGCCTACAATGAGGCAGATACGATCGTCGAATGTATCCGGCGCGTGAAAGACGCCGACAAGCGCGGCCTCGAGTGGGATATCGTGATCTCCGATAACGTGTCGACGGACGGCACTCGTGAGATTCTGGAAAAGATCGACGACCCGAAGATCAAGGTCGTGCTGCGCGACACGCATTCGGGCAAGGGCGCCAATCTTCGCACCGCGATCGCGCACGCCACCGGCGATATCATCATGTGGCAGGATGCCGATCTGGAATACAATCCGAAAGACTATGTGGACGTGCTGGAGCCGTTTTTCGAAACCGACGCCGACGTGGTATACGGCTCCCGGCTGACGCGCGCCAAGTATTGCAAGGTCTACGGCGCACCGAACTTCATCGCCAACAAAGTCCTGACCTGGACCGCAAACATCCTGTTCAACCGTATCTTCACCGATATCGAAACCGCTATTAAGGCGTTTCGCCGCGACGCGCTGGTCTCGCTCAAACTGACGTCCGAGGGTTTCGAGATCGAGCCTGAGGTGACGGCCAAGATCTGCAAGGCCGGATACAATATATATGAAGTCCCGATTTCCCATGCCGCGCGCGGCTACGACGAAGGCAAAAAGGTCCGCTGGTGGCATTTTTTCACCAGCATCTGGAGCCTGATACGGTGGCGTGTCGCCGGTTGATGCTGATGCACTTGGCACCGCCCCATGACTGACGGATCGACGGACCAGGCCTCCCTGGCGTACGAAGGCCGCGAGTTCGAGGCCGCTGTTAACCTCGTCAACTACTACCGCTGGATCACCGATATGTTCCGGCCGTACCTGAAAGGCGACGGCACCGAAATCGGCGCGGGGGTCGGCACCTATTCGCGTTACCTGCGTCCTTTCTTTTCGACCCTCGACCTCGTTGAACCGTCACCGCTTCAGAAAGGCTCGCTCGAACGGGCGTTCCCGAACGATGCCGGCGTGCGGGTGTTTTCCGAAACCATCGACGCCTACCGCCGCCACACGGGCGACGGCGCGCGAGACACCATCTGCCTCGTGAATGTGCTCGAACATATCGAGGATGACGAAGCCGCTCTTGCCGACATGGCGGCGATCCTCAAAGGCGATGGGCACCTGTGCATCTTCGTGCCGGCATTGCCGTGTCTTCACAGCAAGCTCGACGATATCTTCGGCCATTACAGGCGCTACACGCGCCCGGAACTCGAACAAAAGGTCCGGGCCGCAGGGTTCGAGATCGAGACCTGCATATACATGGACGTGCTGGGCATCGCGGCCTGGGGGCTGGTCAACACATTGCTCGGTTCGACAAGCCTCAGCCCGAGAATGGCGTCGATCTACGACGCCGTCTGCGTGCCTTTAACGCGCGCCGTCGAACGTATCGTGCCGGCGCCTGCCGGCAAAAGCCTGCTTATTGTCGGAAAAAAACGTGGCTGACCCGGTCATCGTATCGGTCGCGGCCGCCGCCAGTTTTTCCATCGCGCTGATCGGCACCGGCCTGCTCAGCCGAATTCTCGCCAGGCGGGGCATTCTCGACCTGCCGAACCAGCGCAGCTCGCACAAGCGCGCGACGCCGCGCGGCGGCGGAATCGCCGTCATTGCCGCGATCCTGGCGGGCTTCGGCATCCTGATTCTGGCCGGCCAGCCTTTACCCGCCGGGTTTGGCACGGTCATCGTCGTCACCGTGGCGCTTGCCTCGGTATCGTGGGTTGACGATGTGCGCGGGTTGCCGGCGGCGGCGCGCTTCGGACTGCAGGCGGTATGCGTGGGGGCTTCGCTTTATCTGCTGCCGTTGCCGATCCCCGCTCTGATCGGCGGCCTCCCGGATTGGGCGCAGGCGACGATCATGGGCGTGGCGTGGCTATGGTTTATCAATCTCTACAATTTCATGGACGGCATTGACGGGATCACGGGTATCGAGACCCTGGTCATCTCTCTCGGCGTCGCGGTCGTGTTGCAGGCCGGCAGCGGCGGTTACGCCCTGATTGCACCGGCGTTGATTATCGCCGCGGCAATGCCCGGTTTTCTGAAATGGAACTGGCCGCCGGCGAAAATCTTCATGGGCGATGTCGGTAGTGTCGCACTCGGCTACCTGCTCGGCTGGCTTTTGCTGGCGTCGACGTCGGGAGGCTCGACACTGGCAGCGGTCATCATTGCCGGGTATTACGTCGCCGACGCGACGATCACACTGTTCCGGCGCGCCTTCAGGGGTGAAAGGGTCTGGCGGGCCCACCGCGAGCACGCGTATCAGAAGGCCCTGCAGAACGGCATGACGCACGGCATGGTCAGTATGCGGATCGGCATCCTCGGCATAGTCCTGATCGCGCTGGCGTTGCTGTCGTTTGATTACCCGCTCGCGGCGGCCCTGACAGCCGTTGTCATTGTCGGCGCCGTGTTGCATCACTTCACGCGGCAACGAACTTAACGCAAGACGGACCCGGCATTGAGCTTTTTCGACATTTTCAAGCTTCCCAGCATGCGTCCCGGCCCGCTCGGTTATGTATACGCGGCGATGTGCCTGCTTTTGGCCCCCGTTTGTATGTTCAACGCCCGCGCGCTGGTGCCGGTCATCGCACTGGCCGCGCTCTGCGCGCTTGTCGTCGCCTGGCGCTCGGACCGGTTGGCGGCGCTACGAAAAATCGACCCCGCCTTCGGTCTGCTGCTCGGCGGCTATATGTGCGCCATGATTCTCTCTTCGCTCGGCGCGGAAGGCGTCGGTTCGCCGATCGTCGCAATCGCCAAGTTCACCGGCATCGCGGCGATGGCGCTGACACTGATTCCGCTGCAGGCAGGCTTAACAGCATCGGACCGGCGATGGGTGTTTCTGGCCTTTCTGACGAGCGTCTCAATCACCATCGCTTGGATTCTCATCGATGTCGCCACAAGCGGCGGCATCTCGTCTTTGCTGTTCGGATACACGCAAGTGGACGGCGGTCTGAGGCCCGAGACCGCCTACTATGGCTTCTACTGGTACAAGTCTCTGTCGGCGCTGCTGGGCGTCGCCGTATTCGTTCTAGGAATCTACCCCAGAAGCCGCGCCGGCATCGCGACGGTGCTCGCACTCACCGCGCTGTGCATCCTCGACGCCGACCTGATCGGCAGCCGAACTGCCGGATACGGCATTGCACTCGCTTTGACTGCGGGCACCCTCTATCACCTGATCGGACGGCACCGCTTGAAAGTCTTGCTCGTCGCGATGGCGGCGGCATTTCTGCTGCCTTTGTGGATTGCCGCGAGCGGCATTAGCCCCGAAGACATCACGGCGAAACTCGAACCAGAAAAACCCGGCTCCTACAGCATCGCCTACAGAATGCATATCTGGGACTACGTCACCGACAAGATCATGGAGAAGCCCGTGCTCGGATGGGGCGCGGGGTCATCCAAGCATCTTGGTACGGACGCCGAAGGAAAAATGACAGAT
>MDSW01091360.1_pt1 | contig 12981 bp, 11 predicted proteins | sample 811171 | NCBI WGS metagenome assembly MDSW01 (sample SAMN05326641, study PRJNA326480) | marine metagenome | isolation source: seawater | place: Atlantic Ocean: North West | collected 2012 | reverse complement strand
ATTATTATTTCATAATTCTTTTTAATAAGTTCTTTGATTATTTTAAGGCGAAAATTAAATATATTCCAACAAGAATTTGATGAAATTAAAACTTTCATAATATATTCTAATGTACTAATCTATAAGGAAGCCATGCTTCGCTATGATTACCAAGACTTAACCAAACATAGTAATATAATAAATAAAAAGAAAGTATAGAATTATTTATTAAGTAAATATAAGAAGAATTTTTAAAAATTAAACTTATTCTTGAAAAAGTAAAAATATGTAATGGGGTAAAAAAAATTAATATCCTATCAGTAAAGGTAGAATATGAGCCTACAGAAAATAAAGCAATTATTGAAACTAAAGAAAAGAATAGGAATATTCTTTTTTCAATAATGTTTTTGGTTAATTCATTTCTAAAAAATATAAATATAGTAGCAATTAAACTTCCTATTATAACTCTATATATTGCCCCAGAAGATTCTAATCCTACTCCATGTTTTCCTGCTGTAGATTTACCTTCAAATAAATAGTTGTAAAGCAAACTATTAAAATCAGTTTTAAAAAGAAAATATATTCCAATAAATGCAATTAGGAGAAAAATTAATGATTTTATAGATATGCCTCTTGCAAATATAAATATAATACTCATTATCAAAACTGACTTGTGAAAAAAAGCTCCTAGAATAATAAAAATCAGAAAAGTATATTTTTTATTATCAAATAAAAAGCATAAAGCTATTAAAAGAAAACTAAAAGCAATAGATTGTCTTATGTAGCCCATGGATATAATTGTTATTATATAAGGTATAGATACAACTAAGCCCAAAGCAGGATTTGGTTGTTTTTGTAAAAAAAAATTAAGAGCAAAGACAAAAAAAAATGCTAGAAAAAAATTTAATACGTATATATTTAGGCCCAAATTATACATAAACCAAACTATTAATTCAAAACCATAGTCTGATCTAATATCAAATTTAGTAATATTAAATGCATGGTCTCCAGAAGTAATATTTATAAAAACTGATTGATAACCATACCAATCTCCTCCAACTCTATCTCGGAGTCCAATAAAAATTACAAGTATAGTTAGCATTGTTAACCAAGCGAATTTTTTAACGGATGCAGAATAGTTAACATTAAATAATATTGAAAATGAAGCTAAGAAAAAAACTACAAAATATGGCCACATAAAAAAACTATAATAATTTGGTTATATATTCTAAATCTATTTTAATAAACCCCTCAATAAATCACCGTAGGGATTTTTAGGAAAATTTTTAGCAATCTTTCTAAATTTAACAGCAGAAATAAATCCTTTTTTTAAAGCAGTATCTTCTGGACTTCCTATTAAAAACTGCTGTCTCTCTTGAATTGTTTGAACAAACTGAGAGGCATGCAATAAAGAAGTTGAGGTTCCTGCATCTAACCATACTGCTCCTTGTTCTAAATTTATACACTTTAACTTACTTTTCTTAATATAAAGATTATTTATATCTGTAATTTCTAATTCCTTTCTTTTAGATGGCTTTAAAGATTTTGCAAATTTAACTACTTTATTATCGTAAAAATACAAACCAGTTACTGCTAAATTTGATTTAGGTTTTTTAGGTTTTTCTTGAATTGATAAAACTTCTTTATTTTTTATCTCCAAAACACCATATCTAGAAGGATCTGGTACCTTATAAGAAAATATATAGCCTCCTATAATATTATTTATATCATTATTAAAAAATATTTTTTCAAAATCAATACCATAAAAAATATTATCCCCTAAAATCAATGCCACTGATTCATCGCCAATAAATTTCTCGCCTATAATAAAAGCTTCAGCTATTCCATTTGGTTTATATTGTTTTAAATAACTAATTTTAATACCCCACTTAGATCCATCTCCTAAAAGTCTTTTAAAGTTTTCATCATCTTGGTCACTAGTTATGACCAATATATCTCTAATATTAGCATTCATTAAAGTACATAAAGGATAATAAACTAGCGGCTTATCAAAAATTGGAATTAATTGCTTAGAATAAGAAATTGTAGTTGGATTAAGCCTTGTACCTGATCCGCCAGCTAAAATAATTCCTTTCATAAAACGTTACACTTATATTATTTCAAATATAATTGTATAGTTTTTTCAAGAGAATCTCTCCAATCCCTATGCTTATATTTGATCTCATTGAAAATTTTAGATGAATTTAATGCTGAATATTTTGGCCTACGCGCTATTAATTTTAAATCATTAGAATTTATAGGGGTAATATTAGGTTTCTTAATTCCATATTTTTGCGCAATATCAAAAATAATCAATGCATACTGATACCAAGATATTGCATCACCTTTGTTAGAAAAATGAAAAATTCCTGGATTCATTTTTTTTTCATATAATTTAGAAATAGTAAACCATATAAATTCTGAAAAATCATAGGCACTTGTTGGCAAGCCAAATTGATCATCAACTATATTTAAATTATCTTGTTTTTTACTTTTATCTAATATTTTATAAATAAAATTAGATTTTTTATGGCCAAATAACCATGACACTCTATAAATATTAAAATTTTTCATATTTTCAATAATATTATGTTCTCCTAATAACTTTGTTTTACCGTAATTAGAAATTGGATTAGTTTCATCACTTTCTAAATATGGATTATTTTTTTTTCCATCAAAAACATAATCTGTAGAAATATGGATTAAATGAGAATTTATTTCTTTTAAATATTTAGCAATATATTTAGGTCCATTGGCATTAACAGCCTCAGATTCTTTGTGATTTTTCTCTGCTGCATCCACATTTGTATATGCTGCACTATTGATAAAATATTTTGGTTTATGTTTAAAAATAACTTCTTTAACACTAACTTCACTGGTTATATCTAATTGGTATTTATTAAAATGAAGTAAATTTATATTTTTTGGACAATTAGCTTTGATTAAATTTCCTAACTGACCATTGGATCCAGATAATATAACTTTCATTTATTTTATTTTTGTGGATTTTTTGATTAACCACTTTGAATTTTTTAAGTAAAATTTTACAGTTAAATCTAAACCATTATTTAAATTATATTTAGGTTTAAAGTTTAATTGATTTCTAATTTTTTTTGAATTTATTGAATATCTAAAATCATGTCCTAGCCTATCTTTCACAAAATTAATTAACCTTGAATGAGGTTTATTTTTTGGAATATAAATATCTAATAAACTACAAATTTTTTTAACTAAATCTAAATTAGAAATTTCATGATTTGATCCTATATTATATGTTTGGCCAATTTTACCTTTATTAATTATTTGCCATAAAGCACTAATATTATCATCAACATATATCCAGTCTCTAATATTTTTTCCATCTCCATATATTGGAAGTGGTTTGTTTTGCAATGCATTTGCAATTACCAAAGGTATCAATTTTTCAGGATATTGCCAAGGACCATAATTATTTGAGCAATTAGTAATAATAGCTGGTATATTAAAAGTTTTATACCAAGCATATACTAGATGATCACATGAAGCTTTAGATGAAGAATATGGAGAATTAGGGAAATATTTATTTTTTTCTTCGAAAGATTTATCATTTTTTTTTAAAGATCCATATACTTCATCAGTTGATATATGAATAAATTTTTTCAAATTTTTTTTAATGCTAAATAATTTTTTTGCAGACTCAAGTAAATTTAAAGTACCTATTATATTTGATTTAACGAAATTTGTTGGATCGGAAATAGATCTATCAACATGACTTTCTGCGGCAAAATGAATTATATAATCAGGCAAAAAGCTTAAAACTAATTTTTCAATCTTTTTTTTATCTAATAAATCTACTTTTTTATAAAAATAATTTTTATGTTTATTAATTTCATATAATGATTCAGGTACAGAAAAATTTGATTTTTTATCTAAATTTAATATGACTATATTTTTTTTTAAGATTGATTTTTTAATAAAATTTGAACCAATAAAACCTAGCCCACCTGTTACAAGTATTTTCATTATTCTATTTTTTTAAATTTTTTGCAAAATCTCTAAAAGTCATTCCTTTTTTATCTTTTTGACTTACAATAGCCTTCTTTCGATTTAATTGCCAGTCAATCGATAACTCAGGATCATTCCAATAAATAGTTATTTCATGTTTTTTTGAATAAAATTGAGATGCTTTATAAACAACTTGTGTATCTTTTTCTAAAGTACAAAATCCGTGAGCAAAACCATCAGAAATATATAATTGAAGAAAATTTTTGTCTGTCAAATTAAAACTATAATATTTACCAAAAGTTTTAGAATTTTTTCTAATATCTACAACGACATCCAAAATTGAACCTTTTAAAACTCTGATTATTTTTGATTGTTTCATTGGATATTTTTGTAAATGCAATCCCCTAATTATTCCCTTATTATTTGATAAAGAATAATTATCTTGAACAAAATTTTCTTTTATCCCAATTTTTTTTAATTCTTTCTTATTATAAGTTTCTGAAAAAAATCCTCTTGTGTCAGAAAATTTATTTGTAGAAAAAAGAATAAGATTTTTATTTAAATAACTTTTATGAATGTGTACCATAATTTTAGCTAAACATAATTTGAATAATCTTTTTTAAGATACTCATCTAAGCAAATTTTCCAATCCCTCATAATATCTAAAGATCTTAACTTTAATTTCATGTTTATTAATCTTTCAGAATATGGTCTTTCAGCAAAATACTCAGATTTAAAAAAATTTGAATCAACTTTATTAACTTTTATTTTTTTTTCTAAATTAAGTAATTTGAGAATTTCGATCGCTACATCATATCGACTTGTAACTCCATTACAAACTAAATTATAAAGCCCCCAAGACTCTGAATTTAAAACTAATTCAACATTTTTTGCAAAATCATGAGTATAGGTTGGGGTACCAAATTTATCATCTACTACATTTAATTCTAATGCATTGTTTTTAATTTGATGAATTATCTTATTAATAAATTTTTTATCCTTCTTTGGCCCCCCACCCATCATCCATCCTGCTCTGAAAATAAAATAATTTCTTGAATTATTTTGTACAAATTTTTCAGCATAATATTTGCTTTTTGCATAATGTCCTAGGGGATTAGGCATATCCCAATCATTGTAAGTATCTTGTGATCCATCAAATATTCCAGCAGTACTAATAAAAACTAAAGGGATATTTAGTTTGTTACTTATCCATACAGCATTTTCTGCAGATAATGTATTAGTAATATATGTTTGATCTATATTTTTTTCACAATATTCTAAATTTGTAAAGGCTCCTAAATGAAATAAATAGTTTGGATTAAATTTAACAACATCATCTAAATATGATTTGTAATCTCTAAAATCTAAATGGCTTATCCACTCTTCATTTAAATCAATATCAGTACATTTTAATTCATAGTTTTTTGAAAAAACATCAAAGAAAGCTTCTCCTAGCATTCCAGCACAACCGGCAATATATATTTTTTTCATCTTATTTAAATTGAGTTTAATACTTTAAGATATTTTTTAGTCAAGACATCAGTTGAATAACCTTTTTTAACTGTTTCTCTACCAGCGATTCCAATTTTTTTTCTTAAATTAGGATCATCAATCAAATTTAAAAAAGCTTGAAGCCAATCTTGTTTTGTTTTTACGAGTATTCCGTTTTCCATATTAGTAATAATATTGGAAACATTGCCAATATCTGTTGCAATTGTAGGTATACCTAAGGCCATGTATTGTAAAGCTTTTAAGCCACTTTTGCCACTTACCCAATCTGTATCCATATTCAGTGGATAAAATCCTATATCAATATTTGCTAAATCCTTAATTTCATTTTCTTTATTCCACTGAATAACTTCGTGATTTACACCTTCAATGTGATAATCAAAATTTCCAATTATTCTAAGTTTAAATTTTCTAATTTTAGACAATTCCTTAAAAACAGGATCAACGATATCTAAATAAGATTTAGAACTAAATGTTCCTGTCCACCCAATTGTTAAAAAATCTTTATTTCTATATTGAATTTGAGGTAAGTATTTATTTAAATTTATGGAAGCACAAATATAAGTACAATTATCTTTTAAAGAAATTGCCTTACATTTTTCGTTTAAACTTGGGGCACTAGTAATTATGTGGTCTGATTTTTTAATTAAATATATAATTTTCTTAATTGATTTAAATCTTGCAGTTGGATTAATTTCATTTTCTTTTATAACTAAAATGTTATCCTCAATATCATAAATAATTTTTTTGGAAAATAATCTATATATTTTTTCAAAATATCCCGGTCCTATAGGCGTGACCCACATAAATATGTAAACAACATCATAGCGAAATAAAACAAATATTGTAATCAGTCTTTTTAAATAACCTATTACCATTCCCATCATTTTTTGAAAATAATAGCCTTTTTTATATAATATCTTCCATAACTTGATGTTTATAAAAGGCTTAACATCGATCATATAATTATCATTTCTAAAAGATGAAAAATGTTGTTCATATTTTAATCTTTGCCCAGCTTGAACTCCTTCAGGAAAAGGGCATAAGACTAGCATTTTTTTAAAATTTTTATGCTCACTTGATAAAAAATAGATATTTAATATCTTAATAATAGGTAGAGTAAGAGAGCCTAGTAAATAACAAGGGGCTTTTGTAATATCAAGTAATAATCCTAAAGAACCAACTAGTATCCAGTTTAGAGGAAATAAAAATTTAATATCGATCTTTCTTTTTAATGGAAGAATAATGCCCCTAATAACCAATAATATAGATAATGTAACAAAAACAAATATTTTTGTTATATGAGGAATGTACCATACTGCGTCCTCCATCCAATTAGCGATCAAAAAATTCCATTTATACGAAGAGTAAAATGCGATAAATAAAAGTATAATAGTTAAAAAATAATTTAATTGTGAATTGAAGTGCTCTCTAGAAAAAATAGTTTCAATAAATATTTTGATAAAAAGAAAAGTAGATAAAACGATAACATATATTTTAGTAATATTAGGTACATATAATGGACTAGAATCCCAGCCTGTTATTATATGATTCCATTTAGGAATAATAATAGAAGAAATTATTAGTAAAATAATTAAATATGAGTTCTTAATATTTTGTTGTACATCAACTCTTGAAGTGTGAAAAGAATATACAATGTATTTAATTATTGTTTGAAAAATATCTAAAGGAAGGCCAATATATGAAATATTAAAATTATTACTATTAAGATAATTATAAGAGTGTTTTTTCAATTTATTTATCCATTCAATGTCTTCACCGGCTCTTGTGTTCTCTATAAAAAAACCCACTTCATAAAAAAAATTTTTTTCAATTAAAGTACCCGCCAAAGTTTGATCAGTTTGCATTCCATGAGAAGTTGCTCTTAATAGTATTTGAAAATAATTTTTAGCTCTCACTCTCCAACTACCTATAATACATTTAATCTCTTTATTAATATTATTGAGACTATTTAATAACCAATCTTGATTGGGTATAGATCTAGAATCAATAAAAGCCAAATAATTACCTTTTGCAATTTTAACTCCAATATTTCTAGCCTTACCCGGATAAGCTTTATTAATTTTTTTGTAGTTTAATAAAAAATTATAATTTTTTTTTGATATAAATTGTTCTATTGAATTGTCATCACTGGAATCAATAATTATAACTTCATAAGGTTTAGTTTTTTGACTATCTAAAGAATCTAGTAAATCTGGGATTGTTTTAAAGCTATTGTAAACAGGAATGATAACGCTTACTTTGATTGATTCTACATTTATATTTTTCATTAATATCAAATATTAACTTATTTTATCTAAACTAATAATTCGTATATTTTTTTATACTCATTACTTCCATATTGCAAAGATAGGTTATTATATGCAAATTCATTGCATTTATTGGAAATTTCATTATCTTTATTAAATTCTTTTATAAATTTTAAAACTTTTTCATACTCTTTTTGATTAAAATCATAAATATAACCAATCTTATTCATTTTTAAAATATCAAAAATATCTTCATTAAAGTTATTACAAATTATTGGTTTTCCACATAATAAAAATTCAGCAATCTTAGTTGGGAAAGAGGCTTTTACGGAATAATTCTCATTTAAATAAAAAACTCCAAAATCAAATTCTAAAATTTCTTCATAAATTTTATTCCTATTTACATAATTAATTGAAAATTTATTTGTTGGTATTTTATGCTTTTTCATTAAATTTTGAATAATATCATGTGAAGTTTCAGTCAAAATTTTTAATCTTATTTTTTTTATATCATTAATTAAATATGAATAAAAAATAATAACTTTTTCAATGTTATATGCTGTATCTGCTGATCCAATATAACCTAAAACAATTTCGTCTTTTTGACTTAAATATTTAATGTTCTGGTGGTCATAAAAAAATAATTTTGGATCAGCACAAGTAGGTATTACAGTAATTTTTTCTTTAAGAAAATTGGGGTATTTATCTATAAGAATTTTTTTACTATTTCTTGTAAGTGTTATTATATAATCAGATTTAAAAAATAATTTTTTTTCTATTTTTTTAAAAAATCTATAGGTAAAAGAATTTTTTTTTAGACCTGATCTATCAGATTTTTCATCAATCCAAAATCCTCTTATATCAAAAATTATCTTAAATTTTTTTAAAAATGAAGATATTAAAACAATTAAACCGGGTATATAACTTCTACAATGAACTATATCTATTTTCTTTTTTATGAGTAAGTAATATAGAAGTATAGAACCTAAGAAAATATCATAGATAGTTGATAAAGTTTTTGGATATTTATGATATTTCAAATAGTGCCACTCAATATTATTATCTAATAATTCTTTTGATAAATTTTTGATATTTGAATTTTTTAAATTTGTTTTTTTTTCATAAGAAATAAGAATTATATCATAATTTTTTGACAAATCTTTAAGATAACATACTATCTGGGAGTATCCTAAATTATCTAAAACCCCATCATATGATATGTAAATAATTTGATTTTTCATAATTAATTCATGTATCGTAAATACCAATTATTAAATTGAATTAAAGACCATAATTTATGTTCATTATTTATATTACCATTAAAATGATCTGTTTTAATCCTATTAACTGTATCATAGTTAAATAAATTATGTTTTTTACAAATTTCAAAAGAAAGAGAATCATTAACCCAATCCTTTAAATCATTTTTCATCCATTCTGAAATAGGTATTGCAAAACCTGATTTAGGTCTTTTAAAATATTCTTCTGGAACATATTTAGATAATATTTTTTTAAGTAGTACTTTAGTTTTTCCTTGATAAATTTTTTCATGAATTGGTATGGACTGTGAGTATTCTATCAACTCATGATTTAAAAAAGGTGTTCTGGCTTCTAGGCCAAAAAACATTGATGCTCTATCAACTTTACACAAAATATCATCAGGTAAATAAGATTGAAAATCAGCCATCATCATAGAATCTTCAAAATTTATAGATTCAGATTCAAATAGATGATTAAATTTATAAATTTTACTTTCTGGGGATATATCATTAACTAAATTATTTAGCTCAGGCCATTCTTGTGTCAAAGCTCTATAAAAAGAAGATTTGTTTTTAATTGATTTAAGCTTATTAATAATTTTTTCGATGTTATAATTATTTTTATTTCCTTTTAAAATTAAGAGTCTTAATATTGTTGGCAATAAAGGTGTGGGAATAAACAAAAAAAGTTTTAACAAATTCATTCCATAGAAATTTGATAAGATGTTTATATACTTAAAGTATTTGTTAGCAAATAAATATCTATTGTAACCTCCAAATAACTCATCTCCTCCATCACCGCTTAAAATAACTTTAACATTATCTCTTGCTATCTTAGAAATTAGAAAAGTAGGTAATTGTGAAGAGTCTGCGAAAGGCTCTGTGTAAGCTTCATTAATTGTGGGTATTATTTCTAATAAATTATTTTTTGACATTTTGTATTCTGTATGATCTGTATCTAAATAATTGGATATTTTTTTTGCGTATTGAGATTCATCATAATTTGCATCTTCAAAACCAATAGTGAAAGTTTTTGTATTATTTTGAAGTTTTTGCATTAAAGCTACAGTTAAACTGGAGTCTATTCCACCTGATAAAAAAGCTCCAAGCGGAACATCAGAAATTAATCTATTTTTAATAGATTTGGACAAAATTATTTCAATATTTTTTATATGGTCTATTTTTTGATTGTTTTTATTGTAGTGATTTTCAATATTCCACCATTTTTTATAATCCACATATTTTTCCGATATAAGATTATGAAAATTTTGTGTTTTTTTAAACTTTAAATCAACTAATTCAAATTTAATATATGAAGATGGGGGTAATTGATAAACTGATTCAAAAATTGTTTTTGGATTAGGTACATAATTATACATCATGTATTCGTTCAACGATTCTTTACTTATCCTTTTATCAAAATTAGGTAAGTTCATTATTGAAATTAAATCTGAAGAAAAAGCTAAAAAATTTGGATTTAAAGTAAAGTAAAGTGGCTTTTCACCAGATCTATCTCTTACTAAAAATAATTTTTTTTCAATATTGTCATAAATGCTAAAAGCAAACATACCATCAAGTAAATTTAATATATGATCAATTTCATAATATGAAAACAGTGATAAGAGTGTTTCTGTATCGCTATTACCAATCCAATTGTGATTTTTAAAACATTGATTTTTTCTTAATTCTAAATGATTATAAATTTCACCATTAAAAACAATAGTATATCTCTTACATAAAGAAAGCATGGGTTGGTTTCCATTTTTTGATAAATCTAAAATAGAAAGCCTATTATGACCAAAACGTAAAACTTTATCTTGAAAAAAAAACTCCTGTATTTCAGAATAATCTGGTCCTCTATTAACCATCAATTTATTTATTTTAGCAAATTGATTAGTAGTCAAAATGCTGTTATTGTAGTTAAAACAACCAAATATACTGCACATTTAATTAAAATATTTATATTATATGAATGATTTGAGCAATTTTTTTAAGAATAAATTTATAATTAATAAAGATAATATAAATATCCTTGATATAGAAGATAAATACACCTCTAATTTTGGCAAACAGTGGAAAGAATACAATAGTGTTCAAATTGATAGTATTAATAATTTTCAAATATCTAAAAATTTTTTAGAAAAAATAATTTTTTCTGAAATTAAAACTCTTAAAGGAAAAAATATTCTTGAAATAGGTTGTGGTGCTGGACGCTTTACTGAATATCTTGCTCCCATAAGTAATAAATGTGTTTCAGTTGATCTTTCTTCAGCCATTTTTTATAATGTTGCTATAGCAAATAGTAATTTAATTTTAGTTAAAGCTGATTTTTTAAAATTAATATCTAAGAATAAATTTGATGTCGTGATATGCAGAGGGGTACTTCAGCATACTCCTGATCCATATAAGTCTATTTTAAAATTATTTGAATTTATTAGTTCAAATGGCTATGTTTATTTTGATATATATCCAATGCCTAAAATTGGATTACTACATCCAAAATATTTTTTTTGGAGACCAGTAATAAAATTATTATTTTCATATGAAAAATTTGAATTATACTTAAAAAATAATATCAAAACTTTATTAAAAATAAAAAGAATTATAAAAAAAATTTTTTTTAAATCAAATTTTATATCCGATTTATTTATTCCAGTTTGGGATTATGAAGGAAAAATAAATCTAGACAAATTACAATTAGAAAAATGGTCTATTATGGACACATTAGACGGAATTTTTGCAAAATATGATAAACCAATAAGCAATTACAATGTTATTAAGTTTTTAAAAAACAATAATATTAAGATAATTAAAAATGATAAAAAAAATAATATTTTTATGACTCAAATAAAATAATTATAAATTAAAAAAATTAATATATTCTTTAGAAATTTTTTTTACGTCGTAATTTAATATTTCTTTGTTATCTCTAATTTGGATTTTTGATTTTTCCAATAAAACATTTTCAATTTCTGCTGCTATTTTATTATAATTCTTTATTGGAACTAATTTTCCTAATTCTCCATTTTTAAGAATTTCTCTAGGTCCAGACTCACAATCAGTGCTAACTATTTTAGTGCCCGAAATTAAAGCTTCAATTAAAGATAAGGGCATACCATCATAAATAGAAGAATTAACATATAAATCAGAATTTAAGAGATATGGAAAAGGATCATTTACATGACCTAATAAATTTACATTAGACTCTAGTTGCAGAGTTTCAATTAAATTATTTAATGATTCTTTTTCCTCCCCATCACCTATTATTAATAATTTAAAATCTAACTTCTTGCTCTTTAAAATATCCGCTGCTTTAATTAAAGTTATATAATCTTTAGATTTTTTAAGTGAGCCTATGGAAACTATACAATATTTGCTATTGCCAAATAAATTTTCTCTTAATTGTATATTTTTTTCATATTTATTTGGATCATTAGTTACAGGGTTATAAATTACCTTTAATTTATTTTTCTTTAGTGAAACTATATTTCTAATATTATTTTCTATACCTTTAGAAACACATATTACACCATTAACAAGTTTATAAGTTATTTTAATTGATATTCTAACCAATAACCAATTGATTTTAAATCCTTGAGCCCATTCTTTTATCATTGGATTATGGTCAACTAGATACAATTTACTACTTGCAAAAGATAATATCCATGAAATAGTAGATATAACAGTTATAGGCCACATTGGTGCTAATATTACATCAAATTTATTTTTTAAAAAAATTATAGAAAGTGGAAGTACAATACTTCTGAGTCTATCTTTTTTAATATCAATTATTTTAATATTTTTGTTTAGATTGTTTAATAAAGTTCCTTTTTTATTCATCAATATGAAAGTTACATCGTAATTTAAACTTAACCATTCATTTGCTATATATATATGACTTCTTTCAGCTCCTCCATTTTCTAAATTAGGCAAAATTACAGCAATTTTTTTATTATTATTTATCATTTATAAAATCTTAT
>MDSW01033270.1_pt1 | contig 12981 bp, 9 predicted proteins | sample 811171 | NCBI WGS metagenome assembly MDSW01 (sample SAMN05326641, study PRJNA326480) | marine metagenome | isolation source: seawater | place: Atlantic Ocean: North West | collected 2012 | reverse complement strand
GGATGGCTGGTATCGGCTGCCGGACCCAGGCAGAGCCGGTCATCCGGTTCAACAAGTGCCACGACAACGAAGCGGCGGGCATCGGGGCACAGCTTAAAGCACGACCTGTGATTGTCGGCAACGAGTGTTATACAAATCAGATGGCAGGCATCGGTACGGAAAGCGAGGCGGCCGCCATCATTCGTGCCAACACCTGTTACAGGAACCAAATGGCGGGTATCGGAGCACGCCAGGGCGCTCAGCCAATCATCGAAGGAAATCGCTGCTACGAGAATGTGCTGGCTGGCATCGGCTCCGAAGACAAGTCTGTCCCTGTAATCCGCAATAACGAGTGCATCAGCAACAAGCAGGCCGGGATCGGAATTCAGACCGGCACACAGGCCGTGATCGTGGACAACGTCTGCCGAGAAAACGCGCTCAGCGGAATCGGCGTCCGTGAAGCGGCTGCCGGGATCCTGATCAGAAACCAGTGCCTTGAGAATAATACGGTCGCGATCGGCGTTCGCAACGCCTCAACAATTCTTGCCACACAGAACACCCTCGTACGCACCGGGGGAATGCCGCCCATGGTCGCCGTTCGTGAGGACTCAACTGCCGTGTTCCGCGACAACACGGTGCGGGGTGGCGGCGTGGCAGGAGTAATGGTTCAGGGCTCCGCCAGCATCTCCGGCAACCGGTTCGAAGGCAATGGTCCTCGCAAAGGCGGCCCGCCAAACTTTGCCGTCTGGGTTCACGGAGGATCGACGGTCACGTTTACGGATAACCAGACCGATCGATGGAGGCACGCACTGTTCGCATCGGGCGCAAAGCAGGTTTACGCGAAAGGAAACACGACCTCACTGTTCTTCGGGACGGCGATCGTCGTGAAGGACTCAAACCTGCCGGCACACGTCTTTGGTAACGTTGCCCTGTCTGACAACGCTAACGACAAAGCCGTCCAGGTGACCGGGCCGCCAGGGATCGTGGCGAACAACTCGCGCGAGGCCACCGAACAGCACGCTCCCCCGGAATGACCTGATCCCAAAACGCTCATTCTGCTTCTGGCATTGCAAGGCCTGTTTCATTGATTCCATCTAGCCGGTCTCAAGACCAGCCCGGCTGTTTGAGGCTGACGCTCCAGTTTCAAACCCTGGTCATGGCGAGTCGTAAGAGAGGGCCGCAGGCTTTAAATCTGAATAGGTTAATCTTCTGTGACACGTAGGCGATGATTGACGCCCATTGGGGGATCATCTGGTGCGCGAACCCTTGATCTCCATGAGAGAGACTTTGACACGGTAAATCTGATGGTCTCAATTTTCCCGTTGTCGATCAAAACGCGTTAGGTCCTGCGGAGAGGCGTGACAGTGTTCGGCCTACTTAATAGCCTCATTGCATGGCTAAGAAACTGCTTCTGTTCACAGACCTTGACGGATGTCTGCTCAATAAGCATGACTATGACTGGCGCCCCGCAGAACACACTCTCAATCGACTTGCTGACCTCGGTGTCCCCGTCATTGTGGCGACGAGCAAGACAGCCTCTGAAGTTCGCGCGCTCCTTGATGAAATCCCCATCTGCCCCGCCCCGTTCATCGCAGAGAACGGTGGCGCAATAGAGTGGGGGCCGTGGCAGGAAAACTCAGAAGTTTCAGAGAAGACCGAACCCTCAAGAGCCGAGATTCTGAAGATTCTGGAGTCGTTGACGCCCCGGTTCCGCTTTCGGTCCTTCGAAACACTGGGGATTTCCGGCGTAATGGAGCAGACCGATCTTCCGCTGGCAGAAGCCAGACGTGCATTGAATCGTCAGTGCACAGAGCCGTTACTGTGGGATGACACGGACAGCCAACTCGCCCGGTTTCGCGCCGAACTGGACAGCAACCAACTCACCCTCACCCGAGGAGGGCGGTTCTGGCATGTCGCCGGGAGGACAAGCAAGGGGGCAGCTCTCACAAAAATTGTTGACGAATTTGGCGGGGAACAAACAGTCGTGGCGGCCGTTGGGGACAGCCAGATTGATCAGTCAATGCTTGATCTTGCGGATCTTCCCGTTGGTATTCGGGTGAACGGGACCCTCAGCGTCCGTGTCTCAGTTCCACCGGGAATCATTCCTGAATCAGAGGGAGCGGCAGGATGGGCGGAGGCTGTCAGTGAAATTCTGGATCGAATCAACTAGCCTGCTGATCCACCTGTTTCCAGATCCTCTTCGCGGCGGACTAAGATGGCTGATTTTGCGCAGAACGGCGTCATCGGAACACTCCACAATCTACGCAACCGGTCTACTGATGAACTGGAGGCGGAACTCGTCGAGTACTCTCGGGAAACCCCGATGGCATTGCTGCTCCCGTGCCTGTATTCAGAGCTGGAGGGCCCTGCGATGGGGCCGATCGTCGAGCAGTTGTCACAGGTCCCATACCTCTCCGAGATCATAATTGGTCTCGACAGGGCCAATGAGCAACAGTTCGATGCTGCCAGAAAGTTCTTCTCCCGTCTTCCTCAGGATCACGTGGTTCTCTGGAATGACGGAACTCGACTCAGGCATGTCGATGCAGCGCTGCAGCAGATCGGGCTGGCCCCCGGAGAGCCCGGAAAAGGTCGAAATGTCTGGTATTGTCTCGGCTATTTTCTTGCTTCGCAGAAGTCAAAGGCTGTCGCACTGCACGACTGCGACATTCTGACTTATGAACGCAGCATGCCGGCACGCCTGCTGTACCCCCTTGCACACCCACGATTCAATTACCAGTTCTGCAAAGGCTATTACTACCGCGCCGCTGACGGAAAGCTAAACGGCCGCGTCTTCAGGTTGCTGGTGATCCCCCTGATCAGAGCCCTTAAGCAGGTTCTCGGCAGACTGGACTACCTCGATTACATTGGCAGCTTCCGCTACGCCCTTTCGGGTGAGTTCGCCATGAAGTCAGACCTTGTTCAGTCACTCCGGATTCCGGCCGACTGGGGCCTCGAAATCGGAACTCTTTCCGAAGTATTTCGCACGTGCAGCTCTAACCGCATCTGCCAGGTCGACATTGCCGACGCCTATGATCATAAGCATCAACCAGTCTCTGAAGACAACCGTGCGACGGGACTGCACCGTATGGCAAACGACATCAGCAAGGCATTCTACCGCAAGCTGGCAATCGAGGGTGTCGTCTTCACTTCCAGCCTGCTGAGAACACTCAAAGCATGCTACTACCGCACAGCGCTTGACATGGTCGACCACTACCACAATGACGCGGTAATGAGTGGACTCGAACTGGACAGGCACTCGGAAGAAGCCACTGTCGAGCTGTTTAGTCGGGTCGTCCTGGCTGCTGGCGACGAATTCCTGAGCCGCCCCGATGAAGCTCCCTTTATTCACAACTGGTCCCGCGTCCGCAGTGCCCTGCCCGACATTTTTGATCGCATTTTGGGGGCTGTGCAGCAGGATAATGCCTGAGGCGCCCGAGACGTCACGAGTTGCTCACCCAGAGGCACTGATACGGAGCAAGGTCCAGTGCTGCGGTATGGTCCGCAAATTCATCGCCACTCAGCAGGTCCTTCCACTCATTCATAGTGATCAGGTTGAGATCAACCAGTCTCAGTTTCTGCCGAGTGTCCGACATATTGTGAATGCAGAATATACTCTGGCTGCGGTCATGGGACTGTCGCCAGAATGCAAAAAGTGGAGCCTGTAGTTGCAGTGTGTACTGAGTCGCGTTCGGGTGAAACGCCGGCTGAGCACAACGCAACCGGATTCGGCGAGTCAGCTCCCTGAGGACAATTGACTGGTGACTGGCCGGATCTTCCAGCAGGCTGCGGAGGCGGTCATCATCCCACCGGTGTCGGTTGATGGAACGATTCTGACCGGATCGTAGTACTCCGTCCTCATCGTTCGGTGTCGCCAGCAGACTGTGTATGTAGAACGCCGGAATCCCCTCCAGCCCCAGCATAATTGTCTGGGAACAAAGAAAACGTTCCACCTGCCATTCATCGGCCCCGGAGATCGTGCCCCGCAGCGCATCAAACAAAGAAATATTCAGTTCGTAGACATGCTCCGCGCCATCATTTCCGCGTCGAGCAGAAATTCGACCACCAAAACCACGGATGGTCTCCACCATCTGCAACTGCTCGTAATCCGAGATCAGACCTTCCGCAGGTCGCATCCCGATACCGTCATGGGACGCTGTAAAATTCAGATAAGCGCAACCCTGAGGGGCCGGCGGCATGCTCATCATCCAGCGTTTCAACGGCTCTGGATCTCCGGTCAGCAGGGAGTGCAGGAGCAACGGTGCCAGACTGAAGTTGTAGATGACATGCGCCTCATTCCTGTTTCCGAAGTAGGTGAGGTTTTCATGGTTTGGCACGTTGGTTTCCGTGATCAGAATTGTGCCAGGAGCGTAATAGTCAACCACAGTTCGGATCAGCCTCACAACCTCATGCGTCTGCGGCAGATGCAGGCATGAAGTCCCCGAGACCTTCCAGAGAAAGCCAATTGCATCGAGCCGAAAAATCCGCACGCCCTGTTCAAGATAAAGGCGGATGACTTTCAGAAACTGAATCAGCACCTGTGGATTCCGGAAGTCGAAATCGACCTGGTCATGGCTGAAGGTGCACCAGACATATTTGACGCCGTCTGCTGTCTCAGTCGGACGCAGCAGTGGACTGGTCCTCGGTCGAACGACATGACTGAGGTCATCATCCAGGCTCGCTTCCAGAAACCATGATGCACCAGGCTCTGTCCCGGCAACAAAATTCCTGAACCACTGGCTTTCTGCAGAAACGTGATTAATGACGATATCCGCCATTAAGCGGTAACTGTCAGAAATGGCCGCGATATCATCCCAGCCACCTAACTCTTCGTTCACAGCCTCGTAGTCGATAACGGCAAACCCGTCATCCGAACTGAATGGGCAGAACGGGAGAATATGAACAGATGAAATGGCCTCATCGATGTAGTCGTCAAGGAACCGCTTCAAGGCTCGCAGCGGCTTTTCGCCTGAGTGGATAATCGAATCACCGTAGGTGATCAGCAGACAATCTTCCTGCGTCCATAACTGTTCGAACGGAAGCGGCACACGAAGAGCTGCCTGATCGAACTCTGCGGCGATCGCACCGGTCAGCAGTTCAGGATTAGCATCCGGATAGAGAAAGGACAGATGTTGCTGAAGCTGAGCATAAAAGCCGGACGAAGAGCTGAAATCTGAGTTCATATCAAACCAATTGCGCAGGTCTGGGCGCCTGACAGAACGTACAACTAACCTCGCCGCGCGCAGTATCCGGGATGTCCACGCCCGGAGCAAGATGTGATGCTATTGAATGGAAATTCGGCGGCGAATCTCAAAGCGAAGACACGTACGGTGGGTCCGATTCGATGCAGTGGAATCAAAACACGTGGCGGATACTCGCCCACTGCGGTGCCGTATGCACCTCCCTGACGGGGGAATCCCATCCACACCTGCAGATCACAAAATCGTGGACGAATTCACAACGCACTTTGACAGCGAGGATAATTGTCACAGGCATGCAGCTTACGGGACCGGCGGTCGATCCGACCTGAGACATCCCTCAATGTGGGGCGTTCTCCGGACCGTCCCATCAATGTCGCGGAGTCTCACCCACCACAGCTCTCCTCTGATAATCGTCCCCTGATAAACACCTCGATCGCGCCGCCAATGGCCACCAGCACACTGCCCACAGACACAAGGACTATTCGACCCGGAATCCGTTTCAGCAACAGGGTCCAGGTAAAGAAATGCATGGCACGTGTTTGCCTGCTGAACTGATCGGAACTCGATCTTTATCCAGGCACACTTTCAGAAATCAGGTGCTTTGGCAAATCTCGGACAACCGGACAACCAACCTGTTCCATGACCTGCTGTAACTGCTTCTTCAGCATTTCAAACGTATGATGTCCGCCATATTTGCCGAGGGCACAGACTCCAAACATTGGAGTTCGCCCCATGAACGTAAAGTCAGCACCGCACGCAAGGCAGGCCGCTACATCAGCACCGGAATACATCCCCCCGTCAATCATGACCTTCAGTTTGCTGCCAAACTCGGGAGCCAGCTTACTCAGAGGCACAATCGTCGACTGCCCGCGATCCAGTTGCCGCCCACCATGGTTGGAGACGATCAATCCATCCAGTCCGTGCTTCACGGCCACTTCAGCGTCCTCCGGATTGACGATCCCTTTGACAACCAGATTCCCTTTCCACTTCTCACGAATGGGCGCAATCTTCGCTTCGGTCAGCCGCCCGGAGAAGGTCTTGTTCATGAACAGTCCCAGGTGTTTCATCGTCAGACCTGGCGGGATGTAGGGCTTCATTGTTCGAAACTCGGGCTTACCCGCCATCAGCTGTCCCATCGCCCATGAAGGATTCATCAACATCTGAAAGATGTTTCGGGGTGACATTCTTGGCGGAATCGAAAGCCCGTTGCGAATCTCCTTCGGCCGATATGCGAACGTTGGCGTGTCGGCAAGGATCACGAGTGTGCGACAGCCAGCATCCCATGCGCGTTCGAGCAACTTGTCGCGCAGTTCATCCTCAGCCGGATGGTAAAGCTGAAACCAGAAACGTCCTCCAGTGATCTCTGCAATTTCCTCTATGCTGGCCGTACTGACCGTGGACAGAGTGAACGGAATATTGTGGTCCACAGCTGCCTGCGCCAGGAATTCGCACGCACGTGGCCACATCAGTCCCTGCAGACCAACCGGCGCGACTCCAAACGGAGCGTCATAAGTTTCCCCAAACAGCTCGGTGGTCTGATCCGCCCCGTCAAAATCTCGAAGGTACCAGGGCTTTAGCTGAACGGAACGAATGTCACTCTTGTTGCGAGCAAGATTGACCTCCCCAAAACAGCCGGCTGACAAATAATCGTAAGCAAATCCCGGCATTCGGCGTCGCGCTCTGGCGTGGAGATGATCGACGGATGGGTATTCAGAATTAAAATGCGATGTCATGGAACCAAAAGTGTTCTGAGAGAATCTGGCAACATCCGATCATGACGTTGCTTCAGTGAACTCGAAGTCAGCATCCTACGTTCGAATCCTGCCGGATTCGAATCACTCTGGCAATTGTCCACGATCGAGTTGTGATTGAGTGATTGTGGCCCGCAAAAGCACTGTAGCCGGCCTCTGCAGGGCCGGAAGCCCACTCAACAGCCCAACAGCCACGAGGAATGAGATTGTCTGAAGCCTTGCTCCTGTCTCTGCCGTCCAGCCATTGGGCAACAGCGCCGGCATTGCAGCCTGAGTCGATTCCGTTGCAAAGCTACCCGGCAAAGTGACTTCTCAACTGAGCATACCTATCGACAGACAATTCCGGGGCTGCATGATTAATTCTCACGCGCATCTGCGAACCGTAATCTCAGACACAGAAGATCAGACTGTGTCGTACGAACATCACAACACACCATGCAATGCCCCACAACAACGCTGGATTTGCCTGATGTAATCCTAAAAGATTGATTCTGGATGCCACCCGAACACCAATCCGAAGTGCGGCGAAACTTCAGCATTTGCGGCGTGGGCAGGGGCCACCAGGATCTGTGCGGACGGAGTTGATCTCCCGTGCGGGAGATTCACTGAACCTCAGGAGTGGTCTCAGAAATCAATCTTCGACAGGACACGCCTGGCCTGCTAGTCTATTTTAAGATCATGCGGCGTGTTGTGATGCTTACTGAAGCGGATCATGGACGGAACAACAGAAGACGGGCAGAATCAGGAGAACGATCGTCCGTTTGGCGAGATGAAACCCACGCGCGGGCTGGCGTTCGTTGCATCAATTACTCGACGGCTTCCTGTATGGATACCCAGACGGGTTGTCTATGCGCTTCGGCGTCTCGTCAAAAGGAATCTTCCCCATGCAGTTGATGCACAGATTTTCGGACAGGGCATGCGGCTGCACCCGCGGGACAATCTGAGTGAAAACCGCGTCCTGTTTATGCCGCAGCATTTTGATACGGAAGAACGTAAGGCACTCAGCGAATCTCTGCACGACGAATTCACCTTCCTGGACATCGGCGCTAACGCGGGCGTGTACAGCATCTTCATGGCATCCCAATTGGGGGCCCGCGGCAGAATCATTTCGGTTGAACCGGATCCGGAAATTCGTCAGCGACTGGAATTCAACGTTGCCGCCAATGGTTACAACAATGTAACCATTGTTCCTAAAGCCCTCAGCGACAGCACTGGAACACTGCGCCTCTATGTGGACCGTGAAAACCGTGGTCAGAGTAGTTTGATCGACTCCGGCGGGACTCCTGTGGAAGTCGGATGCACCACGCTGGAGCAGTTGCTCGACGATCTTCAGATTAAGACTCCGGATGCAATGAAGATTGACGTAGAGGGAGCTGAACTGTCGATCCTGCGTCCCTTCTTTGAATCTGTTGCGCCAGACCGTTTTCCTGGACTCATAATTCTGGAAAGTATGCGCCGTGACGGTCTGAGCGAAGCCGCTCAACTGGCATTGAAGAATGGCTATCGACTCCGCAAACAGGCGAAGATGAACGTCATCCTTGAAAAAGTGGCCGAGTGAGCATTGGCTTATGACGCGTCTCAAATCGCGGTTCAGGTTTCAACCTGACGTCATCACGTACGGCGACTTAACAACAACCAATCTGGTGCCGGGATCTATCGGCAGTGAAAGCAGCGTCTATTGACCGCTCGTGTCAGGTTGAAACCTGACCAACAGGCGTCACTGACGCGCAAGTTCTCTAATCTTTGACGGCGGCAGCGCCCCCTTAAAAATTCGCAGGTCTCGCATGCGGCCATTAAAATAGTCATGCTGACCAAAACCAATTTTGAAGGGTGTTGAGTTTCGCAACTGCAATTGCTTACCCTCAAACTGTCTTTGAGCAACTCGCACGCCATCCACATACAGCTCCAGCTGTTGCCTGCTGCAAACGGCAGCAAGGTGATGCCAGCCTGGCGAGAGAGCTCGGTCATTTGTCACACATCGCCCGGCTTCCAGTGAACGAACTCGGCCGGACGGCAGCGTGCCGCAATACAGCTTTCCGTCAAACACAGCGGTCACCCATGCGCGTCGATACCTGACGTTTGGCGTGTCATCGACGACTCCCGTTGAGACCCATTCGTTTGTCCCATCGTAGCGATACACGGCACCTGCCGGCAGAGTCCCCGCATACAGCTGACCGTTATAGACGGCCATTCCCATGACCTCTTTCTCGTCACCAAGTCGCCCCGTGTTTATCCATTGCTGAGGTCCCTCAAAGCGAAACACAGAACCGGTGGGCCACGTTCCGGCATGCAATTTTCCTTCGAAGACAGCAGTCGAGTACACCTGTGTCGTGTCAGGGACCGGCCCAAGCCTCTTCCACCGGGTGCCGCCTTCCCATCGAAAGAAACCGCCAGCGTCGTAACTCAGGCCAAACAGTCCGCCGTTATAGACCGCAAGGTGCACAACCCGCAGATCCGGGCAGCCACAGGATGTCCACTTGCCAGGACCATCAAACCGGTACATGCCTCTGGTTCGTGGAGTGTCGCGCCAGGCTCCGGTCGTTCCTGTGCCTGCAAACAACTGGCCGCGATAGACTGCAAGTCCGCTGACACTCCGCACATCCTCAACCTTCCCCACATTCGTCCATGATTCCCCGCCCTCATAGCGCCAGACACGTCCCCCGGGTTCCGTGTTGGGGGAAAGTGGCAGCGACGAGCCGCCGCCGCTATAGAGTTCCGAGCCGACATACAGCTTCCCGTTGAAGACTGCCATCCCACACAGCGCATTTGCCGGGTCAGGGCTGCCACAATCAATCCACTTCTGCCCGCCGGCGTAACGATAAACGTGTCCGCGCTCTCCTTCAGCCGGCTCCCAGACAGCCGCGTAGAGACTGCCATCAAAGACAACCAGGCTTTTCACCTGCATATTGGTGCCCGGGCGGCCACAGTCTTTCCATGCTGAGACCCTGCCGTCATCCGTCCCGAAGAGAATGTTGCGCCAATTCGACTGTGCTGATGTGACTCCCGAATAATTCATGAGCGACAGCTGATAGCCACGTCGTTCCTGCGGGTCGTAATGGGCGAGCACATCACCGAGGACATCGTCCAGTGATTCGTCTGTATGAATATGTACAGAGATTGAAAACTCACCGTCATCAACCTGAGGAGCATCTTCGGCCTTCACCTCCAACCAGTCGTCGATCCCGTCAAAGTGCGCAACCCCGTCGTGGAATTTCACTCCGTGGCTAATGGCCGACTTTCCACTGACCTGATCACGAGAATCCGCTTCAAGCTTCCAGTGCGCCAGCAAACCATCTTCAGCCAGTGAGGCGGAAGTCAGTACCAGGAAACAGATGAATATCGGGCAGACTGCTGATCGGTTCATGGCACTCCCCGTGATTGAAGTCAAATCAGTCCAGTTCAGTATCGAAAGCGAACGACCGATGGTCCCGGCAAAAGCCGATTCGCAGAATGTAAATTACTTACGAATGCAGTAGATCGCAGTGTCAGAACGAATAAACAGGCTGCCATTACTGACTGCCGGGCTTGCACTAAAGTCGCTCTTATCATCGAGTTTGTTGTGTGACACCTGCTTAAGCTCCGGATCGGCTTTCACAACGTATGTCCCTCCAAATCGACTGACGGCAAACAGATGATCGCCAATCAGCTGAATGGATGCGTAAAACTGGCCATTCAGTCGCGCCCGACCAGCCTCTTCTCCCGTCTTCACATCAATACAGTTCAACAGTCCTCGATCGGTCACCCAATACAGGTGCCCATCGTGAAGTACGGGAGAGGGCACATAGGCACCGCCGTTGCGAGACCAGACGGTATGTGACTCAGTCACATCTCCCTTGCCACCCAGACGGATTGCTGTGCGTCCGCCACTACGGCCTCCAATTGCATACACGACGTCGTCATCAGCAACGAGTACGGGGCAGGCTCCGGTGTCGACCCGTGTTTCGGCGTACCATTTCAGCTTGCCGGTCGCTGGGTTGACGGCCCAGATCTCCTGAGGAATCGAAACCAGCAGGACCTGAGAGTCGTCGGTATGCCTGGCCACAATTGGAGTTGAGTAGCTGCGTGCGAGAGTATCAGCAGGAGACGACCACTTCTCTTCGCCAGTCTTCAGATCAAGCGATCGAATGGAGCGGCTTTCACTGCCCGCCTGTACGATCAGATTCTCGCCATAAATGATCGGGCTGGAAGCAGAACCAAACATGGCTGCATTTTGTGAGCCAACATCCTTATGCCAGAGTGCCTTTCCTTTCAGGTCGTAGGCATAGACGCCCGAGCTTCCAAACAGGACATAGACATTTGTGCCATCACTGACTGGGGTGCTTGATGCATATCCTGGCGTGCCGGCAAAACGAGGAATTGACCGCTCACGGCTGGTGGAAGGAATCTCTTTCGACCAGACCTCTTTTCCTGTCTCTCGGTCGAGACAGATCAGGTGACGGACCAGATTCTCGAGATCGCTTTCATTCGAGTAACACGTCACAAACACGTGGTCCCCGACCACGATTGGACTTGAGAAACCTTTCCCCGGCAGCTCCTGTTTCCATGCCAGATTGGAAGAATCGTCCCATGTCGTGGGGATGCCTTTGTCCTGACTGATGCCGGCAGAATTTGGACCGCGAAACCCCAGCCAGTCGTCTGCTGCTGTGGACACTACAAGAGACAGCATGGCAACAATTACTGAAATACTTCGGGGCAGCATTGGATGTTCCTGAAAACGGGCGATAGACGATGTTTCGTATCCTGATCAAGTCAGGAACAAAAGGGAAACGCAATCGTCAACATCGCATTGCTGTCGAGTGCGTCTCCGCCCATCAGAAGTGTCCGATAGCCTGCCGGTCTCCCAGACGCTGGTACGTCAGGTAATCAATATTCTCACTCAGGAAGATGGCTGCACCAACATAATGGACAGCGATCCCCGCAGTCTGCCGTCGAGATTCCACAGGATAAGGCTGACTGCTCCATCATAACCTTGAGTGAATGGCACAGACTTCACAGCGACACTCAGGTAATTGAGCAGGAAAGTTAAGAGTACGCGAATCAGCCTCTCACGACTTTACGTCACGTGATTTGAGCTGCACAATTGAGGATCTGAAATGATGGTCTGGATGAAAGCAACTCAATGCAGCAGTCTCTTCACACACACATCTGCCTGATTATTCTTATCAACAGCGCACTCGCTGATGACTTCCTCCCGGATCAGTCAAAGCTTCCGGCCAAGCCACCGCAGGATGCCATCCTGCTTCTGGATGGCGCCGGGGATGTGCAGTTTGTCAGCAAGACGGGCGGAGACATTGACTGGCCAAAGAAAGAAGGAACTCTTGTTTCCACGCGACGCCAGTCTCGCTCAAACCACATCTGTTCAGCATGGCACTTCCGCGACGCAGACATTCACGTTGAGTTTCAACTGCCGCCCAAAGGCTCCGGCAACAGCGGCATCTACATTCACGGCAACTATGAGTTGCAGATCATCCATTCCCACGGTCAGCAGAAGCTGAACCAGGACATGGTGGGCGCGATTTACGGATTCCATAAGCCACTGGTCAATGCGGCGCGACCTCGAGAACAGTGGCAGGTGTACGACATTCGTTACCGCGCCCCTCGCCGTGACGCGGACGGCAAAATCGTGCAGGAAGGTGTGATCACGGCATGGCTCAACGGACAGAAGGTTCAGGACAATGCCACTGTCGGCGAACCCCGATCGAAGTACCACCCTTATCGTTACAACACCACGCCGTATCTGAAGGAGATCTGGAAACAGCAGAAGAAGACATCTGTCGGGCCCGTCTTTCTGCAGGACCATGACAATGCGGTCAGGTTTCGCAACGTGTGGATTCGGCCACTGGACAACAGGGCGAAACGCTACGAGCAGGATTAGTGATGGGCAGGTTCTAAGGAGTCGGCTGCTCACCGTAGCGGAAGTCGTCAGGACTTCGGCATATCCAGCGTGGCTGAAACTCCTAAGTCTGTCTGAATGGAGACCCGAAGCGTGACAGGAAATTGCATCCGTCGACATAAGTCGTTTGGCAGCCTTGCTTATTGTGAGCCGAGACGCG
>MDSW01167327.1_pt1 | contig 12982 bp, 16 predicted proteins | sample 811171 | NCBI WGS metagenome assembly MDSW01 (sample SAMN05326641, study PRJNA326480) | marine metagenome | isolation source: seawater | place: Atlantic Ocean: North West | collected 2012 | reverse complement strand
TGAGAAAAAATAAAATTTGGTATGTAGCTCCGCTAACATCCTCTTTAATTGGTTCAGCCATTGACACTTTTTTATTTTTTTCAATATCTTTTTATAATACTGATTTTCCTTGGGTTACATTAGCTGTAGGTGATTTTGCTGTAAAAATATTTATAGCAATTTGTATGTTAATACCTTTTAGAATTCTTATTAGCCAAATGAAAGATATTTCTGGTAAGCGATTTTTGTCTAGAGTTTAGTGAATAGTTTTTTTATTTTTTGTTTCTGAAAAAAGCTCGGTTAGCTGATTAATCATTGCGTCTCCTAGATCTTGAACATCTGCAATTTTAAGAGCTTTACTGTAATATCTAGTAACATCATGACCAATACCTATTGCAAGTAGTTCTATTTGAGAATTTTTTTCAATCCATTTGACTACATTTTTAAGATTTGTTTCAAGGTAGTCACTAGAATTTGAGGACAAAGTAGAGTCATCTACAGGCGCGCCATCGGATATAACCATAAGAATTTTTCTTTCTTCTTTTCGTAAACTCATTTTTTTGTAGGCCCATCTAAGAGCTTCACCGTCGATATTTTCCTTAAGCAAACCTTCTTTTAACATTAAACCTATATTTTTTTTTGCTTGTCTCCATGGAGTGTCAGCTGATTTATATATAATATGTCTTAAATCATTTAATCTTCCAGGAAAATTTGGCTTTTCGCTATTCATCCATTTTTCTCTGCTCATCCCCCCTTTCCAATGTTTAGTTGTAAAACCAAGTATCTCTACTTTTACTAAGCATTTTTCTAAAGTTCTTGAGAGAATGTCTGCACATATAGCAGCTACTGAGATTGGTTTACCTCTCATTGAACCAGAATTATCAATTAATATTGTGACTATAGTATCTTTGAACTCAACATCTTTCTCTTTTTTAAAAGAAAGAGAATTAAACGGATCTATTATTATCCTTGTTAATTTAGAGGTATCTAATGTTCCTTCTTCTAGATCAAATTCCCAAGATCTATTCTGCTTTGCCAAAAGTTTTCTTTGTAATCTATTAGCTAATTTAGATATAAAATTTTTTAGTTGTAATAATTGTTGATCTAGATTTTGTCTAAGTCTATTAAGTTCCTCTTCACCCTCTAAATCTTCCGCTTTGACAGTTTCATCGAATTCTTCAGTATAAACTTTATATTTTTGATCTCCAAAATTTTTCTCTCTTTTACTTCTATAATCTTTATCAATTGATGAGTCTTCAATGTTAACTGTTTCTTCTTTGTTATTACTTTCTTCAGACAAGTTTTCAATATCTGGCACACCCGCGTCTATGGACATTTCTTGGTTTTCTTGTTTGTTTTCTTTTGAAGATTTTTCACTTTCCCTTGATTTACTTTCTTTATTATCTTTATTTTCATCTACTTGGTCATTTTTTGGATTTTCAATATCTTCATCGATATTCATTTCAGAAATTAGATTAGAAATAAGTGAATTAAACTTTGATTGATTATTAATAGACTCTGATAATATTTTGAATTTATTTTTCAATTTAAAATCAAAATCTTTTTTAAAAGGTTTAAATTCTTTGTCTACTTCTTTATTGTTTTTTAAGTTAAAAATATTTACCCTCAAATAATTTTCAAATGCTTCTACAATTTTATTTTCATTTTTTTTTAAATCAATACTGTTAATTTTTTCTTTATAATATTTATCGATATTGGATTTAATTCCTTTAAATTCCTCAGAACCTAACTTTTCGTATCTTATCTTTTCTGAAATTGAGTAAAGTTTTTTTGAAATATTTCCTTTAGGTTCATATGACCTAAGTATATTTTTATCACTGTGTCTAGCTTTTAATGCTTCTGAGTCAGCGAAAGCTCTAATTTTTAAAAAATTAACGTCTAAAGAATTTTTTTCTAAATCAGGAAGATTAATTGTAATTTTATCATTATTTGCGCTTTTATTCCCAAATACAACCTCAATATCATCTTGATTAGAAATTGATTTAACAGTTGATGTAATAGCAGTTTTAAAACTTTCTAATAGTTCCTCTTTTTTTTCCATATTAAGAAATTTTCACATTGATCGAAGACTCTGGTAGGTCTTCACTAAAACATCTTTGATAATATTCAGAAATTATTTTTTTTTCTAGATCATCACATTTATTTAAAAATGTTACTCTAAAGGCGTAACCTACATCTTTAAAAATGTGAGTGTTTTCAGCCCAATGTAAAACTGTTCTAGGACTCATGACAGTAGAAATATCACCATTTATAAAACCTTTTCTAGTAAGGTCAGCAACTTTTATCATGTTTGATATTTTTTCAATACCTTCCTTTTTGTTAAAACCTTTATTTTTAGCTAAGATTATTTCTAACTCTTTTTCAAAAGGTAGATAGTTTAGAGTGGAAACGATATTCCATCTATCCATTTGGCCTTGATTTATTTGTTGAGTTCCATGGTAAAGTCCAGTCGTATCACCTAATCCAACTGTATTAGTAGTTGCAAACATTCTAAAGTAATCATGCTGATTTAAAACTTTATTTTTATCTAAAAGTGTAAAGCTTCCTTCACTTTCAAGAACTCGTTGAATTACAAACATTACATCTGGTCTTCCTGCATCATACTCATCAAATACTAAAGCGATTGGATTTTGAATTGACCAGGGTAAAATTCCCTCTTTAAATTCTGTTATTTGTTTGCCATCTTTCAGAACAATGGCATCTTTCCCAATTAAATCAATTCTGCTTATATGGCTATCAAGATTTACTCTTACACATGGCCAATTTAAACGAGCAGCAACTTGCTCAATGTGTGTTGATTTTCCGGTTCCGTGATAACCTTGTATTAAAACTCTTTTATTAAAAGCGAATCCCGATAATACTGCGAGCGTAGTATCCCTATCAAATTTGTAATCTTGGTCAATTTTTGGAACAAACTGATTCTTTTTTGGGAAACCTAATACTTCCATCTCAGTGTCTATCCCAAATGTTTGTTTTACAGATATTTTAAATTCTGGTTTTTGGTCAAATGCAATATTGTTCATTATTTTTTTCCTATTGTTTTTTTAAGTTGACTGTAAGCCAATGTAATTTTTTTAAGTTTATCTTCATATTTTTTATTACCAAGGTTTTTATCAGGATGATATTTCTTTACAAGGGATTTAAATTTTTTTTGAATTTCTTCCCATTTTGCATCATATTTTAAGTCCATAATGTCCAAAGCGTCTCGATCAGTCTTAGTAAATTTTGTTTCCTTAAATTCTTTAAATCCTGAAGTTTTAAAAATATTTAATTTATCTTCTAAAGCATTATTCCACAGAATATTAAAAAAATTCTCTGAGGAACCAAAACTTTTAGTAGATTTGTGCCATGTTAAATCAGATTTTACAAAATATTCAATTTCCTGATTTGACATATTTTCAAAATAATTCCATTTTTTGTTAAAAATTCTAATATGTTCCAAACAAAGAAGTCTGTATTTTTTACTATTGTCTCTTTCAACAGGAGCTTTATAATTGCCTGGTTCATTACAATTTTCCCAATCACAAATTATTTTCATTTCAATTAATAATTTATATAGTAAAATTAAATATTATGAAGGATTTTATAGAATTTTTAGAAAAAAAATTGAAAGATAGTTTATCTGTGCAACAAATAAATATTATAGATAATACTGACAAACATAAAAGTCATAAACACTTTCAAGCAAAAAAATATCATTTAAAATTAGAAATAAAGTCAGATTTTTTAAATAGTTTAAATAAAGTAGATGCTCAAAGATATGTGATGAATATTTTAAAGGATGAACTAAAAAATAAAATTCATGCTTTAGAAATTAAATTTTTGTAAGCTTAGGAAATACTTTTTTTATTTCATTAATTGAAATCTTATAATTTCCTGGCTTACTTGTAACACCGATTTTTTTTAGTAGAATTAGATTTATTTTGTTATCATTATTTTTTTTATCATTTTTCATAAAATTTATTATCCTATTGTTTTCATTTTTTTTAAATATCTTTTTAAGATCATAATTTAAATTGTTTTTTAAATATATATCTTTCAATAAACTTAATGTTTTGGTTGAAGTTACTTTTTTTATTACTGATAATTTTGTTGCCATAATCATTCCAATTAAAACAGCCTCACCATGATTAATTCTATTTGAAAATTTACTACAAGCTTCAATTGCATGTGCAAAGGTGTGACCATAATTTAACGTCATTCTTATATTCTTTTCATTAAGATCTTTATTTACAAAATATAACTTTATTCTACAGCTTTCATAAATAGCTTTTTTTAATATCTTTAAATTTTTTTTTTCTAAAATAGCTTTCGTATTTGTTCTGAGCCATTTAAAAAAATTACCTTTTTTAATAATAGAATGTTTTAATATTTCAGCATATCCGCAAATCATTTGTCTTTTATTCAAACTATAAAGCAGCGCAATGTCACTTATTACTAGCCTAGGCTGAAAAAAAGTTCCTAACAAATTTTTTCCGTGCTCAGAATTCACTCCAGTCTTACCCCCAATTGACGAGTCAACTTGCGCAAGAAGTGTTGTAGGAATATTAATAAAATTAATACCTCTTTTAAGAATACTTGCAACGAAAGCTGTAAAATCACCTACAACTCCCCCACCAAGTGCGATTAACAAATCACTTCTACTAAAATTTTTTGCCAGACACATTTCAGCAAGTTTATTCGCATTAGAAAAAGATTTTAATTTTTCGCTTGAATTAAATTCAAATAAAAAAAGTTCATACTTTTTCAATAATTTTTTTAATTTTGACTTAAATTTCTTCGGGACTTTTTTATCTATAACTATTCCTATTTTTTTTGTTTTTGGACACAAACGATTTATTTCTTTAGGTAATGTTAAAATTGCTTTGTTACCAATTATAATAGAATAATTAGCCTCTTTGTTTTTAACTTTTATTTTGTTTAGACTCATGCAGTTTAATTATTTTATTAGCAATTACAGCTTTACTTATATAATTGCAATCAATTTTAAAATCAGCCAATTTATAAATCTCTTTTCTTTCTCGCAAAATAGCTCTTAAACTTTTATCTAAGTTGTTAAAGTCCAATAAAGGTCTTTTTTTCGACTGAGCTAGTCTCTTTACCAATAATTCTACACTAAGATTTAACCAAAAAGTTACACTAGTTTTTTTTGCTAAATTCCTAATCTCCTTATTTATAAAAGCGCCTCCTCCTAGCGCTATAATGCTGTTTTCTTGCATCAATGATTTCAAACTTTCTTTTTTTTCAACTTTTCTGAAATATTCTTCACTCTTTTTTTCAAATATATCCCTGATTGACATATTTTCTCTCTCTTCTATATCCTTATCAATATCAATAAATTTCAAATTTAGCCTCTCGGATAAGATTTTTCCCAATGTGGATTTTCCAACACCCATCATTCCAGTTAAAACAAGGTTTTTTTTCAATTATATTCCTAATTTATAATTTGATTTATCACAAATTTGTCTTATTTATTGAGTTTAAATATATTTTATTACTATGCAACTTAAATTCAACCAGCGAAAAACTATCGGCCAATCTTTGGTATCACAGCTTATCAAAGTAGTAATAATTTGTTTATTTTTTACTTTAGCAATATTTTTACTTGAAAAATTCAATTTTCCGTCACCAAAACAAAATATTAAAAAAGACATTACGAATGAGATTATTAAACTTAAATAAATCTCTTTATATTCTAACATTTATATTTGCTTTAACTTTTCCAGTCAAAACAGATGAGCCTATTGATATTTGGAAAAAGGATCAAAAAATTGAAAATAAAAATAAAAAAGTTAACACAGATGATAATGAGCAACCTGAAATTAATATAAAAAAAAAAAATAATTCTCAAAATAATGAAATCGAAATAAGTAAAGATATAACTGACTCAATTGAAGAAAAACCTATTTATGGAATAGCAGATCCTGAAGATAATAATTTAAGCTTAGATATGTGGGTCAAATCTGATGGCAAAGAAATAAAAGATATTTTTAGAAGAATAGATAAAATTTCTTTATCAAACTCTGCGAAGGATCTTTTTACAAATATAATTGTTACTTATTCATATTTGCCTGAAAATAATATGTCAAATGAAGAATTTTTAAATTTAAAAATAAATTGGTTAATAAAGAATAAGCAAGATGAATTACTCGAAAAATTTTTGAATAAGAATGAAAAATTTGAGGGGAAACAAAAAGTTATACAGTATTTAGTTGATAAGAATATTGCTAAGGCAAATTTAAATCAAGGGTGCCAAAAGATTGAATTTTTAAATAAAGAAATTAAAGATTCTTATTTAGAAAAATTTAAAATTTATTGTTTAATATTTAACGATAAAAAAAATGAAGCTCAATTGGTTTATGATTTATTCAGAGAACAAGGATTGTCAGATAATTTTTTTGACAAAAAAATCAACATTCTTCTAGGAATTAATAATAATATTGATAATGAAATTAAAGATAACAATTTGTTAAACTTTTATCTTTCATCTATTACAGTACCAGATTTCAATTATCAAGCTGACGAAAAAACAGATAAATTTATTTGGGAATATCTAAATGCAGCTAATCTAATTAAAATTGATGACATCGAAGACAAAGAAAAAATTAAAAATTTAGAGATTGCTGCTAACAATGACACTCTTAACAAAGAAAAAATATTTCAAATTTACAAAAAAATACCTTTTGAATTAAACACACTTATTAATGCTGAAGGGGTGTACAAATCCCTAGAAAATATTGATTCAAGAGCTCTTATTTATCAAAAATACTTACTTTCAGATAATATTGAAAATAAAATAAAATATTTGTTAATTTTAAAAGATTTGTTCAAAAAAGATGATTTATCTAACGTTTACACAGAATTTATGAGCTCTAAACTAAAAGAATTAAACGAGGATAAAATTCCAGAAGCATATAGAGAAGTGGTTAAAAGGAATATTATTTCAATTGAAGAATACAAATTAGGAAAAATAAAATATGATGATAAAGTCTTGCACAGATCTAAGGTTGTTAAATTCTATACAGAGAAGGGTACTTCCGTACAAAAAACTCAAAAAGATCTAAATAATGTTTATAAAAAGATAAAAAGAAACAGAGATTATTTTTTCTCTGCAAAAGATTTAATATTAATTGAAGCTTTGGAAAAAGACGGCTTTAAAATACCAAAAGAAATAAATCACAAAGAAGCTGCTAAAAGATACGGAGTGCCAGACAGTTTGATAGAATTAGCTGATAATAACGAAATAGGCTTATTAGCACTAAAATTTGTAGAAATAATTGGAGAAGATGAAATTTCTGATTTAGACCCAGAAACAATTTATTTTATTACAAATATATTGAATAAAGCTGGGATAGTTAAATTAAGAAATAAATTACTTATCACAGCACTACCCTTAAGAACCTAATTATATTATAATTTAGGTATGACAATCAGAAAAATTTTATTAGCACCAGATCCTTTATTGAGATCAAAATGTAAAAAAGTTGATAAGGTAGATAATGACCTTAGATTATTGATGGATGACATGTTAGAAACAATGTATAAAGCTCCAGGTATAGGATTAGCTGCAATACAAATTGGAGTTTTAAAAAGAGTAGTTGTAATAGACCTAGCAAAGGATCATGATAAAAAAAATCCTTTATACTTAATTAATCCAGAAATAACTTTTAAATCAAAAACAAAAGCAGTTTATGAGGAAGGCTGCTTGTCATTGCCAGGGCAATTTGCTGAAATTGAAAGACCCGCTGAATGTCATATAAATTATTTAGATTATGAGGGGAAAAATAAAAATTTAAAAGCAGAAGGTCTTCTTGCGACCTGTATTCAGCATGAAATAGACCATCTTGATGGCGTCTTATTTATTGACTATTTATCGAAGCTAAAAAAAACAATGATCATAAAAAAACTTGAAAAACAAAAAAAATCATTAGAAAGAATAGTGGTTTAAGTTCAAAAAATTAATGTCACAAAAAATTGTTTTTATGGGAACCCCAGAGTTTGCTGTTCCAATTTTAAAGTCGTTAAATGACAATGGTTATGATTTATTAAGTGTCTATACTCAGCCACCCAAAAAAAAATCAAGAGGCCAGAAAATAATTTCCTCTCCAATTCATCAATTTGCCGAAAAGCTTAAATTACCAGTAAGATGTCCGGATGACGTTAATACTGAAAAAGAATTTAATTATCTTAAACAAATAAAACCTAATTATGTGATTGTGGTTGCTTATGGAAAACTAATATCCAAAAAAATTTTAAATCTTCCAGACACTACTTTTTTAAACATACACGCTTCTATCTTGCCTAAGTGGAGAGGTGCCGCACCTATACAAAGAGCAATAATGAATATGGACAAAGAAACTGGAATTTCAATAATGAAAATTATTAATGAATTAGATGCCGGTCCAGTTATGAAAACTTCGAAGATTGAAATAACAAATGAATGTAATTACGAAACATTGAGCAAAAAAATGTCAGAATTAGGGGCTTCAACTATTATCGATGCTTTAAAAATTTTAAAAATCGGCCAAGAAAAATTCATACCTCAGGATAATTCTAAAGCGACATATGCAAAAAAAATAAATAAATTAGAGACAAAACTTAATTGGAAAGATAAGGCAAAACAAGTAGTTGCAAAAATAAATGCTTTTCACCCAAATCCTGGTTCTTGGTTTGAGCTAAATGGTTCGCGTATAAAAGTTTTTAAAGCTAAAGAAATTAATAAAAAAGGAACTCCTGGTGAAATACTAGACGATAATCTTACCATTGCTTGTAATGAAAATTCTATACAAATTCTTGAACTTAAAAAAGAAGGAAAAAAAAACATGTCTGCCTCTGATTTCCTAAAAGGAAACAAATTAAAAGTTGGAACTATTCTTAATGGATTATAATTATCAAATTACCATTGAATATGACGGAACCAAATACGTTGGATGGCAATTTCAAAAAAATGGCTTGTCCATTCAGGAAGTTTTAGAAAAAAAACTTAAAAAATTATTTAAAAAAAAAATTAAAATTATTGGTGCCGGAAGAACAGATGCTGGAGTTCATGCTACAGGTCAGTGTGCAAATTTTTTTATTAATAAAAAGATAGAAAATACAAAATCTTTTTTAAGTTCAATTAATTTTTTTTTAAAAAAATATTCTATCTCAGTAATAGATATTAAAAAAAAAGATTTTTACTTTCATTCAAGACACAGTGCTAAAGAAAGAATTTATGAATATAAAATTACTAATAGATACAGTCCTTTAGCACTTAACAAAAATAGAACTTGGTTAATAAAAAAAAAAATTGATTTAAAGATATTAAAAAAAGGAGCTAAAATTTTAAAAGGAAAACATGATTTTTCTACTTTTAGATCATCTTCTTGTAGCGCTAGGTCTCCGGTAAAAACAATTAATGATGTTAAAGTAATATCCAAAGGAAATTCTATAAATTTACAATTTAGATCTAAATCTTTTTTGCAAAATCAAGTTCGCTCTATGGTCGGTTGTTTAAAGTATTTAGCTTGTAAAGAATGGAATTTAAAAAAATTTAAAAAAGTTTTTAAATCTAAAAATAGAAAACTTTGCGCTCCGCCAGCCCCTGCTAGTGGATTATATCTAATTAAAATTAAATATTAATTTACTATTTAAATCCGTATTTATTTATAGAATTAATTGAAATACTCGCTAAAGAAATAAAATTATCAATTAAACTTAATTTGTTATACTTGCTATTAATTTTCCAGATCCAATAAATATTTTTAAATTTATTACTCTGTAAAGAATTTTTTCTTATCCTGTATTTTGTTAAATATTTATTTAAACAATAAGCAAGTTTTATTTTTTTTAAAATTTGGCATTTGAAAAAATAATCTTCACAAATCTCAGTGTCTGTAAATTTGATACCTTTAGATATTTTTCTAGTTACGATCATAGTGCTTGTAGCTATGGAAGTATTTTTAATAAAACCACTAAAGGAAGTTGTTTTAGGAGGGAGTATATTTTTCTCTTTCAAACCAAAAGTTTTATAATTTGTGTAAGTAAATTGATAATTATTTTTTTTCATATATTTAATTTGTTTATCGAGTTTATCCTTCATCCAAACATCGTCAGAGTCCAAAAAAGCAATATACTTTGAATTTGAATTTTTTATTCCATAGTTTCTACAAAACGCTGCACCTCTATTTCTTTTTAGCCAAAAAATTTTTACCTTTTTAAATTTTTCATATTTTTTTATTTTCTTTCTAGTTTTGATATTAGAAAAATCGTCTACTAAAATTAATCTCCACTTTTTGTAACTTTGATTCAAAACCCCTTGAATTGTTTTATCTATAAAATCGGCGCTATTATAATTTGGTAAAATTATATCTACTTCTGCTTTTTTATTCTCCATCTAGAACCTTCTCGAATTATGTAACCAACGCATTTTTTTGACCCACATCTACAAGGGAAATCTTTAAAGTTTTCGTCGAAGGAAAAACCATAATCGTAAGTTAATTCCTCTCCTTTTTTAATATCTTTGATAGCATAAACCCAAACTTTTAATCCTGATCCGTAAACTTCACAATTTGGATCACAAGAATGATTAATTAATCTTGCTATATTAAATTTAAAGTCTCCATCAAGATCGTATTTTTTGTTTAAATCAAAAAGATATATGGCTTTTCCATTATCAAACTTTGGATTGTCTTCTACTTGTTTTTTTGTAATTATTTTACCTTTATATTCAACAATTTTTGTACGGTTTTTTATACTTTGACTTGCATATAAGCCTTTATTGTCGATTTTTGAATTTTTAATTTTGTACAATTTCACTTAAAATACTCTATCAAAATATTTTTATAAATATCTGTAAGTTTTCTAAGGTCAGAGACAGCAACACACTCATCAACTTTATGCATAGTTTTATTTACCAGACCAAATTCAAGGCAGGGAGAGATTTTCCTAATAAATCTCGCATCAGAAGTGCCTCCAGTCGTTGAAAACTTTGGATTAACTTTAGTAATTTTTTGAATAATTTTCTTTGCCATAAAAATAGTTTTTTCTGGTTTAGTCAAAAAAGAGTCCCCATTTGCTAGGTATTCTATCTTATATTTACACTTTTTTTTTTTTTACAAATTTTTTTTACTATTTTATTTATTTTTCTTTTTAGAGAATTAGCCGTATGAAAATTGTTGTATCTAATATTAAATTGAGCTTTAGCTTTAGCTGGGATTACATTATGTGCTTTATTATCTACGTAAATACTGGTAAATTCCAAATTTGAAGGCTGGAAGTTTTTGTTTCCTCTATCTAATTTTTTCTCCTTTAAATTTTTACACACATTTACTAAGGTATTTATAGGATTATTTAAAAGTTGAGGATATGCTACATGACCTTGAATGCCTGATATTTCAATTTTACCAGTTAGACTACCCCTTCTTCCTATTTTAATCATTTCTCCCAATTTCTTTGGATTAGTTGGTTCCCCAACTATACAAAAATTAATCTTTTCTTTTTTTTTCCTTAAATATTCAACAACTTTTTTTGTTCCATTAATTGCATAGCCTTCTTCATCACCCGTAATTAAAAAGCTAATAGAACCATTAGGTCTAGGTTTATGTTTTAAAAATTTGTTAACTGCGGACACGAAACAAGCAATAGAACTTTTCATGTCATTAGCTCCTCTTCCAATCAAATAATTTTTTTTAACTATTGGTTTAAAAGGGTTAACAGTCCAATCATTTATATTTCCTGGGGGTACTACATCAGTGTGTCCTGCATAACAAAGATTTGGCTGTTTCGTTCCTAATCTTGCATATAAATTTTTAATTGGCTTACTTTTTTTGTCTTTAAATTCTAAAATTTTACACTTAAAACCTAAAGACTTAAGTTTCTTGCTTAAAAAATTAATTGCACCTACATCTTTTGGGGTAACACTTTGAAAACGGATTAGTTCTTTAGCTAAATTTAATTCATTTATATTGGGCATTAGTCTCTTAATAAATCATTTATAGAAGTTTTACTTCTAGTTTTCTCATCAACTTTTTTTACAATAACTGCACAATATAAAGATGGTCCCTCAGAATTATTTTTATTTGGTATTGAGCCAGGAACAACAACGGAATATGCAGGAACTTTTCCGTAAGAAATTTTACCTGTTGCTCTATCAACAATCTTTGTTGATGCTCCTATATAAACACCCATTGAAAGAACAGCGCCTTCCTCAACTATGACGCCTTCGGCAATCTCAGAACGAGCACCTATGAAACAATTATCTTCTATTATTACCGGACCTGATTGCAGAGGTTCAAGCACACCTCCTATACCAGCTCCTCCAGAAACATGACAGTTTTTTCCAATCTGAGCACATGACCCGACTGAAGCCCATGTATCTATCATAGTTCCTTCATCAACGTAGGCTCCGAGATTCACAAAACAAGGCATCAAGACAACATTCTTCGCTATGTAAGATCCTTTTCTAACCACTCCATTGGGAACGTGTCTATATCCAGCATTTTTCCAATCATTTTCATTCCATGAAACGGATTTACCTGGAATTTTGTCGTACCATGTTGTGTAAGGACCTTTCGACATGGTCATTTCATTTATTCTAAAGCTTAATAAAATTGCTTTTTTAACCCACTGATTAACAGACCATTTACCGTTTGTTTTTTCTGCAACTCTAACACTTCCTTTATCGGTTAATTCAATGGTTTCATTTACTGCATCTAAAATCTTTTTATCTGACCGCATAGAAACATTTTGCATGTTCTCGAATGCATCATTAATGATTTTTTTTAATTCATCTTGTTTCATTTATCTCCTTCAAAAAATTTGCAAGTTTATCGGTTTTATAATTAATAAATTCAGCATCCGAATACTTTGCTGCCCAAGGCTCGTCATTTTTAATCCAAACAGTTTTCATACCTAATTCATGTGCTGGTTTTAAATTTCTTGCAATATCTTCAAAGAATATACAATATTGTGGCTCAATTTTGTAACTTTCTACTAATTTTTT
>MDSW01096512.1_pt1 | contig 12984 bp, 4 predicted proteins | sample 811171 | NCBI WGS metagenome assembly MDSW01 (sample SAMN05326641, study PRJNA326480) | marine metagenome | isolation source: seawater | place: Atlantic Ocean: North West | collected 2012 | reverse complement strand
CTCCGTGGTCTCGGCGTTCGACGCGTGGGTCACTTACGCGCTCACCTCCCGCCGCCTTCGCGTCGCGGCGAACAGAGTCGCGCTTCGGTGGGCGAAGCTCTCGCTCTCCGCGTCGCTGGCGTCCTGGACGGCGCTCGCCGCCGAGTCGCGACGCCTCCGCGTCGTCTTTAACAAAGTCGCGCGAAAATGGTCCCGCCTCGAAACCGCCTCCGCGTTCCGCCGCTGGGTCCAGTACCGCGACGCCGTCGACGCCGACGCGAGGCTCCGCGAGGCGTGCGCGTCGCTCGCCGCGAGACGCCTCCGCCGCGAGACGCGAGACGCGTTCGAGGCGTGGGAGCGGACGAGCGCGGAGACCGGACGCCTGCGGCGCGTCGCGGCGCGAGTCGCGTCGAGGTTCGCCAGGGCGACGCTCGCGAAAGCGCTCGCGTCGTGGCGGGAACGCGCCGACCGCGCGTCGGAGCGCCGCGCCTCGGTCGCCGCCATCGTGCTGACGAGAGCGAATCGACGCGCAAAAACGGTTCTATCGGTTTGGAGGTGGTTCGCGAGGCGGCGCGTCGACCGCCGCGTCCTTCTGCGCCGGTGCGCGAACAAGACGCGGCTCGCGTCGCTCGCGGGGGCGGTTCGGCGGTGGCGTTCTCGCGTCGCCGCCGCCAGACGCGCGTCGGTGATCGACGCGGGCCCCGCGGCGCACATGCGCACGCGCCGCGCGCGTCGCCTCGCGCTCGACGCGTTTCGTTCGTTTCGCAGAAACTGCCAGGAGATGCTTCACATGCGCGACGCGGCGAAGCTGATGGAGATGCACTGGGACCGGCGTCGCCTCGCGGAGCCGTTCCGAAGGTGGCGCGATTTCTGTTACCGCCGATTTTACTTCCGCCACGCGGTGCGACGGACCCGAAGGAGGGTCGCGGGCCTTCGCGTCGCCGAGGCGTTCAGGCACTGGCGCGCTTTCGTTCGGAGGGATAAGAAACGCGTCGCGATGCTCGAACGCGCCGAGCGCCTGGAACTCGCGCGGCGTCGACGCGTCCTCGCGTCGGTTCTCGCCGCGTGGCTCGGCGAGACGGCGCGCGCGCTCGTCGCGTCGCACGCCGACGAAGCCAACAGGCGGCGAGACGACGTCGCGAAGACCTCGAGGCTCGAGGGCGCGCTCGAGGAGGCGGAGGCGAGGGCAAAGGAGGCGGAGGCGAGGGCGAAGGAGGCGGGGGCGAGGGCGAAGGAGGCGGGAGCGGCGCGGGACGCGGTCGCGCGCGAGAAAGCGGCGCTCGACGCGCGCGTCGAGACGCTCGCCGCCGAGCTGGAGGCGCTTCGAGCGACGCTCGTTCGGAGCGACGCGAGGGCGAAAGCGCTGGAGGAGGCGCGCGACGACGCGCGCGGGTGGATGCGCGAAACCCTCGCGTCGCGCGAAAAGGAAAGAATCGACGAGAGGGAAGAAACGGTCTCGGACGAGAGGAAAGAAACGGTCTCGGCCTCGAAGAATCGAAGTCCCGCGCCGTCCCCCCTCGCCGAACACGACCCCGCGTTCCTCGAGACGGAGGCGCGCGCGGCGGCGGAGGCGGCGCGAGAGGCGGCGGCGCGCGCGCGGGGGCGCGGGAACCACGGGGACTCGTCGCCGCCGCCGGAGGCTCGGACGCTCGATTGGGGCCCGGCGCATCCCCCACCGGAATCGGAACGCCCCGAAGGCGGCGGCGAAGACAGAGACGGAGACGCTTCGGGCGACGTTCGCGTCGACTTCGACTCGGAGGGGAGCGACGCCGAGGCGTACGTGCAGTCGCCGCCGGCGATGCTCACCGCGTACCGCGACCGCGAGCCCCGAACGCCCGACGGGGAAGCGCCCGAAGAAGAAGGCCTCGACGAGGGAGACCCGATCGGCTTCGACCCGGGAGACCCGATCGGGGACCCGCGCGTCGACGAGGGAGGCTCGCGATCGACGGCGCCGCGCTCGGCGAGGACGGCGCCGCGTTCGCCGGCGTCGCCGCCGGGTCCGAGTCCGATCCCTCGGCGGCGGTCGTCGCGGCCCCCGGCGTCGCGGCCCCCGGGCTCGCGGTCGAAGGCGGCGGCGACGTCCGCGGCGGCGCGCTTGGGCTCATCCGCCGATCGACTCGGGCGCGTGTTGCGCGAGGCGACGCCGACGCGCGGCGGCGAAGGCGGCGCCGCGGGCGAAGCGGAGGCGAAGCCATCGCGTGACGATTCGCCCGGAACGAGCGTTCCCGAGCGCGCGTCGAATCGGATCGGCGATTTCGGCGACGTCGACGACGCGTCCGGGTCCCCTCTTGATCCGAAGAAGGCGCCCGCGCCGCCGAGTAGCGGCCTTCGCGGTGGCCTTCGCGGCGGCCTTCAAAATGTTGGCCTTCGCCCGCCTTCGAGAGGCGTCGGCGGCGTCGCGGCGGCGTCGGTTTCTTCGTCGTCGGTTCCCTCTGGCGACCCCGCGGCGTACGCGTCTCCGCTCGCGCGCGCGTTATTCCGCGCGGAGGAGGGCGGTTCGCGTCGCGGCGTCGTCGGCGGCTCGTGCCGGACGTACGCACGCGTGCGTCCTCTGGCGCTCGCCGCGGACGGGCCGATGGCGGCGCGAACGCCCGTCGCGCTGAGCCGATCGCGGTGTTCGGCGACGCGCCTCGCGTTCGACGCGACCCGGGGAGGGGTGGCGTTCGCGAGGGACTACGCGTTCGATCGCGTCTTTTGGCCCTCCGCGGGGCTCGAGACCGTGGTGGACGCGGCGGCGCTCGGCTCGTCCTCCTCGGCGTCCTCCGCCTCGGTTCGGGACGACGTGGAGACGGCGGCTTCGGTGGCGTCGCCGATGGCCGCGGCGGTGGCGGCGGGGACGGACGCGACGCTTCTCGTCGTCGGCGCCGGGGCCGGGGGGAAGACGCGCGTCGCCGACGCCGTCGTCGCCGCGTTGGTGGCGCGGCTCGGCGCGGTGACGACGGTTCGTCCCCCCGAGGCCGCCGACGGGGCTTCTTCGGCGATGACGCTCTCCATCTCGGCGTACGAGACGCGAGGGCACGCGGTGGACGATTTGCTCGCGCCGTCGTCTTCCTCGGGGTCGGCGTCCTCGCGACCGCCGCTCAGGGTGCAGCCCCGCGTGGCGCGCGGCGACGAGGGGGGCGACGGCGACGCCGAGGGGGGCGAAACGGGCGGGCTTCTGTACGAGGTGCCGGACCTGACCCGGCGCGAGGTGGCGGATCTGGACGAGGCTTTGGTCGCGTTGGATCTGATCCGGTCCAGGCGCGAGGAGGGTGGGTCCCAGTCCCAGTCCCGCAGTCCCCAGTCCCGGTCCCGCCGCGCGCAGCACGCGCACTCGGCTCGGTTCGTGGAGGTTTGGCTCACGGCGGTGAGTAGTCCCTCGTCTCGTTCGTCGGCGGGAAAGTCGCCCGGAACAACGTCGTCCGAGTCCGTCGCGAGAAGAAGCCGATGCGCTCGCGTCGTGGACGTCTTCTCGGGCCCGAGCGTGCCCTCCGGCGACCGCACCGGCGCCCCCGCGTTCGCGCTGCACCAGTGCGTGCGCGGCCTCGTGGGCGTCGGCGCGACGGCGCGCGCCAGCGGGAGCGGGGGCGGGAGCGGCGCGACGGGGGCGGGGACCCCCGGGGGAGCCGGCGGCGCGCGCGCTTCCGCCGCGCGAGGGTTCGGGTTCGGGTCTCCTCCTCCTCCTCCTCCTCGGTCGCCCGCGAGTTTGGCCGGGGCGGACTGGCGGGGCTCGGCGACGACGAAGCTGTGCAAGGGCCCGCTGACGGGCGAGGGGACGCTCGCGGTGCTCGTGGCGACGGGCGCGTCGGAGGCGCAGGTGGAGGAGGCGTCCGTCGCCATGCGCCTCGCCAGCGCCGTCAGGCTCCTGCCCGCGAGAACCTTCCCGGATCTGCGGAGTCCTTTTTTTTCCCTGGGAGGCGGCTCCGCGAATAAGGCCGACAAAGAACGACGAGCCGCGCGCCGGGGGGCGGGTCCTTCGAGCGGAGCGAAAAAGGGAACAAGCGAAACGCCGACGGAACGACACCCGTCGCGGCGCGTTCGGGGGCCGACCCCGTCCCGCTCGAACGATCGCGAAGGCGGGTCGGCGTACGCGTTCGGGCGGAGGCTCTCGGAAGGAGCGCTCGCGTCGAGCGCGCGCCGGCGGGAACGCCTGGAGGGGAAGCTCGCGGCGGCGCGCGGCGAGGCGAGGGCGCGCGCAATGCGAGGCGAGGGGGGCGCGGCGTTCGAGGGAAGAGAATTTACAAGTATGTTCGAGCGCGACTCGACGGCGGCCGCCGCCGCAAAGGACGACGCGCGACCCGCGGGTTTGGGCGCGCCGTGGATCCGCGACGGCGTCGACGCGCTCGTCGAACTCGCGGGGATGGACGCGGGGGCGGATTCGGATTCGGACGCGGACGCGGGTCCCCGGAGGGTCCCGGGGGGGCCCGGGGGGTTCGCGGGGGAGTCGTCGACGCCGCTCGCGTTCGAGACGCCGCGAACCCCGGGCGCGAAGTTCGCGCCCTCCGCGAGGTCGAGCGCGAGGCGCGGCGCCGCCGGGTTTTAAAATCCGGAGGCGACTATAAGCGCCGAGACACTAAGTTGGGAAACGAAGCACGCGACAGGTGTCGGGGCGTGAGACGACGGATACCGGTACGCTTTCGTATCATGTGATAAAAATAATACGTCTAGCTCTAGTAGAGACTATACCTCGCGGCTATTCGCGCGGTCCTACGACACGCATTGTTTCGCCTACTCGTTCGCGTCCTTGACGTCCCCGCCGTGCGCGACGAAACTGGGCAGCACGCCTCCTCCCCCCCCCTCGCGAAGCTCCACCTCGACGCGCAGCGCGGCGCCCCTCCTCGCCGCGCAGAACTCTATGAAGTGGTACGTCCCCATGCACGCCCCCGCGTGCCAGAACGCGTGGAGGTGCGCCATCTGCATCACCCACCCGCCCTTTTCCTCCCCGCGCACGCCGCACACGGCGTTCTCGACGGCCCACAGGACGGCGCCGCCGCCGTAGCACCCCAGCGCGGCGCGCACGCACCGCCGTTGTATCGGCGTCGCGTCCTCGGCGCGCCACGCGAGGCGGACGGAGCGCCAGACGAGCCAGACGACGACGACGGCGTACGACGCCATGAACACCTCGTACACGTCCGGGAAGGTGAAGTAGAGGACCGTCTGGGCCGCGCCGATGAGCGTCAGGAGCGGGGCGAGCCACCGGCGCCGCGAGGGGGGAAGGCGCGGATTCCACGCGGACGCGGCGAGGCGCGACGCGCGTCGCCGCTCCTCGATCATGAGGTAGGCGAAGCACAGGTTGCAGTAGAGCATCGGGAGCTCGTCCGCGGCCTGGAACACGTGCCGCAGCGTGGCGTGGAACAGGGCGCTGCCGACGCCGACGACGCCGAGCATCGCCCACGCCCAGAACCACCGGTCCTCGCGCCGGAGGTGCTGACGAGCGCGGAGGAAGCCGTACGCCGCCACGAAGCTCATCGGAACGGACGACATCGTGTTCCAAAACTCAGCCACCGCGGGGTGCGTCGCGAAGTTGGCCTCGCACCAGTCCACGTTACTCGGCCGCGCGTACGCGGAGCGGAAAGCCGCCGAGAGGCCACCGAGCCGAGTCGACGCCATCGCGAACCGCGAACGAGCGAACCCTCCGGGGGGGCCGAAGAGCAAGGCGCGAGCGAGTGTGATGACGAGGTCGGGGCGGAGGAACCGAAATTCAATTTTGATGGGAGTCGAGCGACGAGTCGCATGATGACGACGACCGGGTGAGTAACGCTCATCACCCTCCTGGCTGGTTCGTTCGTCTTCTTCCTCCCCTTGTTCGCTCGGTCTCCTCTTCTCTCCTACGTAGCTACTCGCTTCCCGACTCGCTAGAGCTACAGGTCCAGCCTGGCGTTATCGAATCCCTCGATCTCCACCAACACGTCGTTCCTCCTCCTGATCGGATTCGTGAGCGGGTCGTTGTACTGCGCGAGGCTCGCCGGCGCGCCCGGTTTCCTCGCGTGCCCGTCCCTCGCCAGGCGCTCCGAGAGTCTCCGCTCCGCCTCCGCCGCGCTCGCGTCGGTGGCGACGCCGTTGAACCGAACCGCCGCGAACACCCCGCCGGTTCGAATCCCCAGCCCCACCCGCTCGCCGTCGTTCGGCGCGGGCAGCGCGCTCGGGTCGTCCCCGAGCGCCCTCCCCATGACGAACTGCATCTTCCCGTCGTCGGAGGTGAACACCGGCGTCGTCATCTCCATCTTTTTTTCCTCCGCGTTCCCGCCGAAGATGTACCCGGCGAGCGCGCCGAAAGGGTTGAACGACCCGTCGCCTCCGCCGCCGCCTCCGGTCATCCCACCCGCCGCGAGCCTCTTCCCCTCGCTCACGCCGCTTTCTCCTCCGGTCTTCGTCTCCGCGACGACCACGTCCGGGTAGCGCCTGATCTCGTACTCGGCGTACCTGCGCAGGACGACGTACTCGGGGGTCTCGAGGTCGGGCTGCACGGTGAGGTCGAACACCTGCCGCAGAACCTCCGCCACCGCCTCCGGGGACTTGGTCTCGAGGAAGAAACCCTGGGTGGAGATGGCGTCCCACGTGTCGAAGTGCGTCGCGACGCGCATCGTCGCCGGGTCGATGCCCATGACGCTCGTGCCCGTGAAGGTGAGGCTCGGGCGCCACGGGAGTGGGAGGCTCATGTCCATCGTCCACCGCGTCGACACCTCCCAGTCCCCGGTGAGGGCGATGGCGTGCATGGTGTACGTCGGGTCGAAGACGCGCCGGAGCATCGCGATGTTGAACAGGTACCCCTCGATGTCGTCGTACTTGGTGAGCGGGTCCTCGAACCGCACCGTGGGCTCGTACAGCGAGCGGTCGATGCCCCGGTCGTCGAACAGGTGCGTCAGATCCTCAGCCAGCGTCGCCATGTACGCCTCCGCGGCCGCGCCCTCGAGCTTCGAGGCGGCGGTCGGGGAGGGGTCCGCGGAGGCCGCGGCGCGCGGAGCGCGCGCGAGGCGGCGTGCGCCGCGGCGAAAAGGGCGGGGGGGGGAGCGCGCGAGCGCGCGAACGGGCGCAAGCGACGAGGCGGAGGACATGGGCGCAGGCGCGGCCGCGAGGCGCGGCGACGAATGACGTGTTGACTGTCCGGCGTGTGTGGCGGGAGAGATCGATCAGGTCCACGGCGCGCGGCGGGTGCCGAATCCGCGCCCGACGAGCACTGGGTCGGCCATCAAGCACATCGTGAGAATGAATCTCGGTCGGCGGCGGCTCTCGCGCAGCGCTCGCGCGCTGCGCTCGCGCACATCCTCGGCGCGCGGTCCGGTCGCTCGCCACGCCCGCGGCGCCCGCCGGGATGCCCGCCCCCTCCGCGGGCCGACGGTGGTCCATCGCCGCCGTCGCGGCGACGCTCGCGGCGCTGCTCGCGGTGGCGTCGCTCGCGCGCGGCGGCGGGGCCCGCTCGGGCGGCGGGTCCCGCGCGTTCGAGCCCGGCGCGCGCTGGGGCGTCGGCGGGGTGTACGACGACGTCGGCGTCGGCTTCGGCGACCGCCCGCGCGGCGCTCCCGCGCCCCCCGCGGGCCGCGACCCGTGCGCGCACCAGACCCCGCGCGCCGAGCCCGCTCGGATCGCCCGCGGCGACGCGCAGCTCGCGCTCGTGACGGGCGGCGCGGGATTCATCGGCTCGACCCTCGCGGCGCGACTGCTCCAGCTCGGGTACGCGGTGCGCGTCCTGGACAACCTCAGCACGGGCGCGCGGGCGTTCGTCCCGAGCGAGGCTGAGTTCGTGCGCGGGGACGTTCGCGAGTACTCCGCGGTGGAGGCGGCGATGCGGGGCGGCGTGACGGTGGTGTTTCATCTCGCCGCCATGAGCAAGGTGGAGCCCAGCCTGACGGACCCCGCGATGGTGCGCTTCTGTCTGGAGAACAACGTCCTCGGCACGGATAACGTCCTGCGCGCCGCGCTCGAGGCGAAGACCGTGCGCAAGGTGGTGTACGCCGCGTCGAGCACGTACTACGGCGACGCCCCGACGCCGCACTCGGAATCCGCCACGCCGCATCGCGTCACCAGCCCGTACGCCTCCTCCAAGGCGGAGGGCGAACGGCTGTGCCTCCTGTACGACCGACTCCACGGCCTCCCGACCGTCTCGCTGCGCCTGTTCATGGTCTACGGCGACAGGCAGCCGAGCGAGGGCGCGTACAAGATCGTCACGGGCGCGTTCCTCGCGAACCTCGAGCGCGGCGAGGCGCTGTCGGTGGAGGGCGACGGGTCGCACTTTCGCGATTTCGTGCACGTCGCCGACGCCGCCGACGCGTTCGCGCTGGCGGCGCAGAATCCGTCGGCGCGAGGCGTGGCGATGAACGTGGGGTCGGGGAGCGCGTGGACGATCGAGGACGTCGCGGAGATGATCGGGGGGGCGGATCCGGGGCACGTCCACGTCGCCGAGCGGAGGCACGATCTCGTCGGGACGCTCGCCGACACGTGTTTGGCGAAGCGGCTCATCGGGTTCTCCGCGACGCGATCGTTCGAGGAGGAGACGCGGAGAGAAGCCGCGAGGGTCAGGGGGAGGAGAGGCGAGGGAAGCGGGGGTGGGGAAGGGAGCGTGGGGTGAGCGCGGGACGGATGGATCGCGCGCGAATAGGAAGGGGGGGGGAGGGGCTAGGCGGGGAACGGAGAGGTGTCGAGAGCGAAACGCCAACAAACATTATTTAGAAATGCCGTCGCATCATGAGCGCACGATGAACAACGCCTCGTCGGTGCGAAACGCGCGCGGGAGAAGCGACTTTGCATCTCTGGCGGATTTCTTCCAGACTGATTGCCCACTCCGGGAACGTGAGGCCCTGAGCGGTTGCCAGCTGGAGGCCGCGCTCGTGCGTCTCGGGGTTTTCGGGGCGTCGGCGGTAGACCCCGACGCGCGCTCACCACCCCGCGCATCGAGCCTTCACCTCATCCGCCTCGACCTCTCGCGTCAAAGGTGCGCGTTCGTATCGCCCGCGCGACCCCGACGGCGTTCGCGCGCTCGCCCCGTCGCGCGGGACTCGTCGGTCCGCGCGTCCCCGCCAACGCACGATTATCGGATTGTTCTCGGAAGAACCGTCTCGGTCCCGGAGAGCGCGTCCTCCGACGTCGTCTCTTCCGAGAGACCGCGCCGCGCGCGCTCGTCCCCTCCTCGGTTCCCCGCGCTGACATCTCCCGTCTCCCACCCCCGCCCCCCGATCCGTCGTTCCTTCGCGCTCTCCCCCCTACCCTCGGAACCGCTCCGTCCCGCAGCGCTCTCGGATTATCCTCGCCGCCCCCTCGTCCGATGTCGGCGCAGACGATGCGCGTGCCGGCGTCCAACCCCGGCGCTCGCCTCTCGCCCGCGCTCTCCCGGGGTGGCCGCCTCGCGCGCTCGGCGTTCACCTCGCGCCCTCGCGTCGCGATTCGCGGCGCCCCTCGCGCCGCCATCTTCCAGTCCGCTGACGATAAGCGCGAGGCGGTGGCCGCGCTCGAATCCGCGCTCCGGGACCCCGCCGAGCGCCCCACGCGCCGCCCGCTCATGGCCGGGAACTGGAAGATGAACCCCGGCACGCTCGCCGAGGCGGAGACGCTCGCGGCGCTCGTCGCCGCCGCCGCGAAGGCGGACGGCGGCGCGGCGATGGCGTCCAGCGACGTCCTGTGCTGCCCCCCCGCGCCCTTCCTCGCGCCCGTGGCGGCCATCCTGAAAGGCTCCGGCGTCGCGCTGGGGTGCCAGAACGTGTACCACGCCTCCTCCGGCGCATACACGGGCGAGACCTCCCTCGCCATGGCCGCGAGCGTGGGGTGCGAGTTCGTCCTCGTCGGCCACTCCGAGCGCCGCGAGTTGTTCGGCGAGACGGACGAGATGGTCGGGCTCAAGACGCGCGCGATCCTCGACGCCGGCCTCAAGCCGGTGATTTGCGTCGGCGAGTCCAAGGCGCAGTACGACGACGGCTTGGTGAGAGACGTGTGCGCCGCGCAGCTCGCCGGCGCGCTCGCCTCCGTCTCCGCGGCCGAGATGGAATCCGGCCGGGTCGTCATCGCGTACGAGCCGGTGTGGGCGATCGGCACGGGCCTCACCGCGACCCCCGCCATCGCGCAGAGCGTGCATGCGTTCATCCGCGGTTGGATTCGACGCGCTTTCGGCGACGCCGCCGCCGCCGCCGTCGTCGTCCAGTACGGCGGCTCCGTCAAGCCCGACAGCGTGGACGAGCTCATGCAGTGCCCCGACGTGGACGGGTGCCTCGTCGGCGGCGCGAGCCTCCAGGCGGACGCGTTCGCGCGCATCTTCGGTTTCGACGCGAGCCCCCCGGGCCCGGTCAAGCTCTGGGCCGAGGAGGTGGCGGAGACGAAGATGCAGCTCGGGGAGAGCCCCGTGTGGTGCGCGGAGTCCCGGACGCTGTACTGGGTGGACGCCCCGGGGAAGGCGCTGTGGAGCTGGGACCTGGTGCACGACCCGATCAAGGCGGAGATGGGCGAGGTGTGCGGGTTCGTCGCCCTGAGGGCGAACGGCACGTTGTTGCTGGGTCTGGACCAGTCCGGGATCGTCGCGTACGATCCCCGCACTCGCGCGCGGGAGGTTTTGGCGGCGTTTGAGCCCGGGCGCAACACGCGTCCCAACGACGCGAGGACGGATCGGTTCGGGAACCTGGTCGTGGGGTCGTACAACAACGACTGGCGCGCGGACGCGAAGGAGATCGGGTCGGTGTGGCAGATGCCCGCGGGGACGCGCGATCTGGTGGAGATGCTCGACTACAACATTCGATGCTCCAACGCCACGTGCTTCACCCCGGACGGGCGGACGATGTTCTTCTGCGACTCGCCCACGCGGCGCATCTACTGCTTCGACTACGAGCCCAGGAGCGGCGTCTCGAACCGCCGGCTGCTCTTCGAGCTCCCCAGCGACATGGACGGGTCCCCGGACGGCGCGCAGTGCGACGCGGACGGGTGCTTGTGGGTCGCCATCTCCGGCGCGAGCAAGGTGATTCGCATCACCCGCGACGGCGTCGTCGACCACGAGGTGGAGCTGCCGGTGAAATCCCCGACGTCCGTCACCTTCGGCGGGCGAGATCTCGACACCCTCTTCATCACCACCCGCGCGCCGGACGGCGGGTCCGTCTACGCCGTCAAGGCGCCCGAGGGGATCCGGGGCGTCCCCGAGGTGGCCTTCGGGGACGTCTCCGCCATCGTCCCCGAGGCCGGACGCGCGGGGGGCGCGGGGATGGGCGCCGTGCGCGCGGTGAACCTCGGGGGGGTCCTCGCCGGACTCGGCGTGGAGAGCAGCGGGGGAGGCGCGGGGGGCGCCGCCAAGTTTTGCGGGAACTGCGGCGCGCGGTTCCAAGGCGCCGACGGCAACTTCTGCACCGAGTGCGGCGCGCCCAGGCGCTGAGCGACGCGACGCGAGCGAGACGAGGGAAGGTGGCCACCTCGAGGAGGTCGAGGGAAGGTGGCAACCTCGAGGAGTGGAGACGAGGGGCGAGGGCGTGAGACACAGAGACTTGTGACTCTATCAAAAACCAAAAATCCAAAACTGTTTGCTTCAGAACATCAGAAACGTCCTCGTTTTCGTTGTCAGGCGGACCCGCTATACCGGTATTTACTCGCCTCAGCTGTTGTCGTCGTGCTTTTGAACCTCGTCGCCCCCTCCCCCGCGATCACTCGGGAGGAGACGCGCTCGATGTACGCCCCCGCGCGCGCCGCGTCGGCGGATCGCGCGCCCTGGCGCGCGCGGTTCGCCGCGCGGGGACTCGCGGCTCGCCGGCTCGCCTCGACTCGCGGTTCGGCGCCGGGGTTCGCCTCCGCGCCGCGCGTCTCTCGTCGATTCCGAGCGGAACGCGCGCGCCTCAGGGCCGCGCGCCCGCCTCACCGCGGGGTCGTCGTCTCTTCTTCCTCCTCTTCTTTTTCTTCCGCCTCCTCCTCCTCCTCGCGCGGCCTCTCTTCGCCCGCGCGCCCCGACGGCGCGGGTTTGGCGATCGTCGGCCTCGGTTCGCGCGGCGGCGTCGTCGTCGATCGGTTCATCTCCGGGCGCGTCTTTTCGCGCGCGCGTTTCTGGGCGCTCAACGCGGACACCGTCTCCCTCGCCGCCGCGCTCGCGCCGAACCGGTGGCGCCTCCCCCCGAGCACGGTCGACCCCGCGAGCCAGGCGGTGAAGGACAACGCCGAGGCGGTCGCGTCGCACGTCCTCGCCGGCGGATTAGACGCGAACGCCGTCCCCCCCGAGGCGATCGTCGTCTTCGCGTCCGCCGCGGAAGCCGCCGGCGGCGGCGCGGCGACGCTCGAGGCGCTCACGCGGCTCAAGGACGGCCAGGAGCGACGCCGCGGCTGGTTCAACGTCGGGGGCACGCCCGGGGTGATTCACGAGGGCCCGCTCGTGATCGTCGCGGCGCTCCTCCCGTTCACCTTCGAGGGGCCCCGCAAGAGCGCGGCGGCGAAGGCGTTTCTGGAGAAGGCGGATCGCTGCGCCGACGTCGTCGTCGCCATCCCGCAGGAAGCGCTGACGGCGACCACCCTGAAAGCGGGCGAGGCGCCGACCGTGCAGGAAGCCACCGCGTTCGCGGACGTCACCCTGCAGTGGAGCGCGTGGACCGCGCTGGAGATGCTCCGCTCGCCGACCTGGATCGGAACCGCCGCGCGGGGCGACGAGGGACGAGACGGACGAGACGTCCTCGCCAAGGTCAAAAATCGCCGACGAACGACGGAAGGGAACAACGACGCTCGTCCCGCGTCGTCGGACGCCGCCGAGGACCCGGCGAACCCCGAGGCCTGGGCGCCGGCGCTCTCCCCCGAGGCGCTCCGCCGCGTCCTTCGCACCCGCGCGGTCGGGTTCGAGCGCGGGTGCGGCGTGTGCGGCGTCGGGCACGCCTCGGCGACGACGCGGTCCGAACTCAGGGGCGCGCAGGCGGAGGCCGTCGCCGAAGCCGTCGCCGCCGCGTTCGACGAGTCGCCGTTTTTCCGCCGCGAACGCGACGACGACGACGCCGCCGCCGCCGCCGAGCTCGTCATGTGCGTGGTGCGATGCGACGGCGAGCTCACGAGCGCGGCTCGGCGGGCGGCGGTGGACGCCTTGGGCCGCGT